>ENA-ORLW01002410-ORLW01002410.1-human-gut-metagenome-genome-assembly--contig:-NODE-2410-length-16868-cov-3.802156_pt1 | contig 16868 bp, 16 predicted proteins | sample MGYA00243017_ERZ508829 | MGnify/ENA primary metagenome ERZ508829 (study PRJEB26277, sample SAMN04329776) | human gut metagenome | biome: human-associated habitat | host: Homo sapiens | place: USA...
AATTGGCAATTTGAACTTGAAGAATATATAAAGCAAGGCGAGCCTGAAAGAGCCGAAAAAAGCGAAGCTTGGCAAACTGCTATCGGTTTGCAGGCAGTTGACGGGCTGAAAACCTCCGAATATCTGCTGGATACTGCGAAGGATCACATTGAGGGTAAAATAACCATCGATGAGGCTCAGAAGCGTATTCACAGCTATTATGAGCAGAGAACCACCCGTACAGAAATCGAAAACGAAACCAAAGAGGCAGATATTGTATCTGCAAGAATAACGAAGCTTTTGGGCGAAAAGGCGTTTCAATTTTCTCCTGCCGAGTGGGTTACCATTCACCGCAGATTGTTTGAGGGCGTATTCAATCACGCCGGACAAATTCGTCAGTATAACATTTCCAAAAAAGAATGGATACTGAACGGCGAAACGGTTATATACGCTGATTTCAATAGCATAAAAGACACTTTGGATTATGATTTTGCCACCGAAAAAAAGTTTTCCTATGAGGGACTGTCGGTTGAAGCGTCAGTGAAACACCTTGCAAAATTTGCATCGGATATTTGGCAGATTCATCCCTTCGGCGAGGGTAACACCAGAGCCACCGCCGTGTTTATGATTAAGTATATAAAAACCTTTGGGTTCCGTGTCAATAATGATGCGTTCCGGGAAAATTCTTGGTATTTCCGTAATGCACTGGTTCGTGCAAACTATAACGATTTGCAAAAAGGTATTCATTCCACCACAAAGTTTTTGGAATTGTTTTTTTCGAACCTTCTACTCGGTACAAACTACGAATTAAAAAATCGATATATGCACGTTGATTTTGTGGATGAGAACACTTCCCAAAGTGCCAAAAGCGAAACGCCAAAGTGCCAAATTGACACTTTGAAGTGTACTTTAGAAGAACTTGCCGTGTTAGATTTAATAAAAAAGAACCCGTCCATTAAGCAAGCTGAACTTGCAGAACAAACAGGAAAGTCTGTACGAAGCATAAAGCGCATTATAGACTCTCTGAAAGAGAAACAATACATCCGTAGAGTTGACGGCAAACGCTACGGCAAGTGGGAAGTATTAGTGTAATATAGCTGTGCGGTATATATAATGCATCGACAACAGTTACTACTACAAGGGTTATACGACCTTCAAGACGGAAGAATTAAAATAGGAGATATGTTATGCGCTTTATTGGCGGAAAGAGTTTAATGCTAAATCAAATTGACAGCGTTATAAGCGAAAATATAAATGATGATATTTCTATTGTTGGTGATTTATTTTGCGGTTCCGGTGTAGTATCTCAACATTTTAAAAAGCAAGGAAAAAAAGTAATTTCTAACGATATCATGTATATGAGTTATGTTCTTGTTAGAGGGATGACTGAGTTAAATACTACTCCAAATTTTGATGGTTTAGCTGGAATTGATGTGTTTGAATATCTAAACAACATTTCAACCGAAATAGATAAAAGTACGGCATTTATTTACAAAAACTATACACCTAATGATTCATGTAATCGAATGTATTTTCAGCCAAATAACGCTTTAAAAATAGATGCGATTAGACAACAAATTGAGAAATGGTTGCAAAACAAAAAAATAACTGAAAGCGAATATTATTATTTGCTTGCTTGCTTAATATCTGCTGTTCCATATGTTGCAAATATAACAGGTGTGTATGCTGCCTATTTGAAACATTGGGATAAAAGAACTTATAACCAACTTCAAATCAATCCCATAGAAATAATCAATAGTAACGAAACTTGTGAATCTTACAATATGGATGCAATAGAACTATGCAAATCTCAAAAGTTTGATTTGGTATATATTGATACCCCATATAATCAAAGGGAATATTCTGCAAACTATCATATTCTTGAAACAATAGCAAAATATGATATGCCATCTATTAATGGTGTAACAGGAATGCGACCCTATAAAAAATCAGCATTCTGCTCAAAGTCTTCTGTAAAACAAGCTTTTGAGGCTTTATTTCACAATCTTCAATCAAAATATGCAATAGTCAGTTACAACAATGAAGGGTTACTAGACACAAAAGAAATGATTTCTCTTTTTAATAATTTTGGAACTGTAAAGCTGTATGAATATCCATACAGAAGATATAAAAGTAAAATCCCTAACAATAAAATCGGGCTAAAGGAACAAATCTATTTTATAAGTTTGGAGGAGTAGCAATATGGCTTATTTGAAAAGTCCAATGAACTACATAGGTAACAAATACCGATTGCTGGATCAAATAATTCCACTTTTACCCAAGTCGAATTGTTTTGTGGATTTGTTTTCTGGTGGGCTTGATGTTGCTATTAATTATAGCCCAACAAACTGTAATACAGTTTACTGCAACGATGTAAACTATCATCTAATTGACATATATAAATCTTTTCAAAAAATAGACTATGACTTACTGCTAACTATACTTGACTCAAAAATTTTGAAGTTTGGATTAAGTAAAACAAATTTAGAAGGATATTTAAATTTTAGAGATTATTATAATAATTCTGATAAAGATCCCCTCGACTTATACCTTCTTATGAACTATAGCTTTAACTATCAATTAAGATTCAATTCAAGTCACGAATTTAATAACCCTTTTGGAAAGAATAGAAGCAGTTTTAACGATTCAATAAGAAAAAGGCTATCAGCATTTATGGAAATAATTAATAATTATAATTTTTCCAGTGTTGACTTTAGAGATTTTGATTATTCAATACTCCGAAAAGGAGATTTATTGTATTGTGACCCTCCTTACAGTATAAGCACTGGTTCGTACAATGATGGAAAAAGAGGCTTCAATGGCTGGAGTTTTCAAGATGATATTGATTTAATCAATTTATTAGATGATTTGTCTGCTAAAGGAATTAAATTTGCTATGTCAAATGTATTGAATCATAAAGGTAAAACAAATGTTATACTGACAGAATGGTCAAAAAAGTATACTGTTCATAATTTAGAGTGCAATTATAATAATAGCAGTTATCATTTAATAAACACAGAATCAGAAACAAGAGAGGTGTTAATTACAAATGAGTAGAACTTTTGGTTGGATTCAAGATGGAGGATCTTTTGATAATTTAAAGAGAGTTATACTTTCGATTGTTCCAGAATCAAGATTGAATCAAAGATTGCGAGAAGAACTTATTCCCGACTTTGTCCCAGATAGATTTAACAAATATGAACTCATAGATGCTATTACTGGAGAAAACTGCAATAGTGTGCCATATGATTTGTTCAAAGGATTTGGGAGTGGAAAACAACTAACAGTGGAAGAAAATATCAACATGTTTGGATACAGTGTTGACCAAGCAAGAGCGATTGTTTCAAAAGGCGGTCGTGGAAATGCTGCTTGTTCGGGAATTGCACAAATAGCAACTCCAGCACAGAAAAGATTGCCAAATGGACAAAACAAACCTTATCAAGGGGATTGGCAAGCAGAATGCTTTATTCGATGGGCGGTCTCTCTTGGCTTTATAGAGTACAACTCTGAAAGTGACACATGCAAAGTTTCTGATTTAGGTCAACGATTTGCAGAATCAGATAATGGAAGTGATGAGGAAAAAAGTTTATTTGGCGAAGCCATGTTGTCTTATCCCCCTGCTTGTCGAATTCTTCAATTACTTTCCGAACAAGGCCATTTAACAAAGTTTGAAATAGGAAGGCAATTAGGCTTTATTGGGGAAGCTGGATTTACATCAGTTTCACAATCACTATACGTTGGGGGAATTGACACTGCAACAACTCCCATAGAAAGAACTGAAATAAGACAGAACTTTGAGGGTAGCAGTGATAAATATGCGCGTATGATTGCTGGGTGGCTATGTCAAATTGGTTGGGTTGCAAAAGTACCAAAAGAAGTAACAGAAAACTATTTGGGCACTCCACATACAACTATAATTGGACAAAGTTACATGATAACCCAAAGAGGACAATCATATCTCAATAGAGTTATGGGAAGGACAAGACACGGAAGATCAACAAAACGAGTCTTTTGGAATATGCTTGCAACAGCTGCTCCAGATGCCAATTATTTAAGAAATCGAAGATACTATATTATTCAATCGATAAAATCAACGCGAAGAACTATTGAAGAAATTAGTTCTTACTTATATCAAAATGGCTATGAGTTAAATGAAGCGACGATAACTGATGATATCAACAGCTTAATTTCAATCGGACTTCAAATAGAAAGAACTGCAAACGGATTCTTGCTTAAAGATGAAATCTCCAACTTAAGTATTCCGAATGATATTGATGCTGTCACACAAAGAACAGATATATCAGTCATAAAAGACGAAGTTAGGGAGCAACTTCGCAATGTTAATCATAGATATCTAGTTTTACTTGACTTGTCATATGATAACAGTTCTAATAGAGAATTTGAGTTGGAAACAATGTCTTTATTTACAGATGAACTGAATTATCAAGGTTTGCATCTTGGCGGAGCAAGGCGACCAGATGGTCTATTCTATAAAGATACTAACGGTGTAATTGTAGACACAAAGGCTTATTCCAATGGTTATAATCTTCCCATTACCCAAGCTGATGAGATGATTAGATATATTGAAGAGAATAAAAATAGAGGAGATTTAAATCCTAACCAGTGGTGGGAACATTTTGGAGAAAATGTATCGTCATTTAGTTATCTTTTTATTTCATCTGAATTTAGAGGACATTATAGAGATAATATCCAATATATCAAAAATAGGACTGATTATAATGGCGGAGTTATAAATTCGAAAAATCTTTTATTATTTGCCGAAAAGGTAAATAGTGGTGTTTTAAGTTATGAGGACTCTTTCCAAACACTTAGATGCAATGATGAAATTACTATAAACATATAGCAACTTTTTTTCTTGTGAAATCGCTAATGGTTATAAATTGCATATTATTCATCAAAGCATGTTATAGTTCAAGCAAACACATTTGAGTACACAAATAATTTTCAAAGAGTAATTATAATATGAGTATTCTAATGCTTGAAATAAATAAAGTGTATTTAAAAATTATTCAGAAGAAAATTGATTGGAAGGCATTCATAAACAATTCAAAACGATGATGAAAGGTAGGGAAAAATATGGCAGGAAAAGCACTTGACCCACATTTGTGGAATTTAGAAAATTTATTTAAATGTATGTACGATGTTCCAGTTTATCAACGTCCTTATTCATGGGATAAGGAACAAGTCGAAGTTTTGCTGAATGATATTATAGAAGCATATCGATCCGATAGCAAGGACGAAGGATATTATACTGGCAATATCATTGTCTATGACAAAAATGATAAGATTAACGGATTAATTACAAAATACGATATAATTGATGGTCAGCAAAGAATTACAACATTTACACTTATCTTAATGGCGTTGTATACATTGTCATTAACTATGGGGGTTAGTGAAACTGATAAGACTCTCAACAACATTAAAGAGGCACTTTGGAAATATGTCAACAGAACATATCACAAAGAATATACAGCAGTCACTCTCAATAGCATTGAGAAAAAATGTTTTTCCGATTTATACAATCATTGTTTTGATAACCCAAAAACCGTAATTAGTTTTTGTGATAATTATCATTGTGCTTCCGCTTTTGAAGAACGAGTAATTTCTAATTATAAGCATATATATACCACTCTCCAAAAAGAAATATCTGCAGATGACCAAGGGAAAATACTTGACTTTGCTGACTATATTTTGCAGTATATTCAGTTTATTGTGATTGAAGCCAACTGCAAGGCAAACAAGGTTTTCTCGATGTTTGAATCTATCAACAGTAAAGGTAAAAAACTCGAAGAAATCGACCTAATAAAGACTTATATTTTTTCAAAATTGGATGAAGCCTCGTACAGTACTTATCTTGATAAGTGGGGTCAATTAATCATTAAAACAGAAGATAATCTTTATGATTATCTATATAACTACATCAAAGCATTTTTATGCTTTTACAGGCAAAATATAAACATCAATAATTTTAAGTCAATTTGCCAAAGCAGATTGTTACAATACTTTAATGAAACTAATGAAGCTGAAGCTCTTAAAAAGCTGCTGGATGATATGTATGATAAAGTTGACTTTTACAAAATGCTATCATCTGCTGAACAAGCAAACAATTTGGTTAAGAACAATAAATTCAGATTTTATTATAAGATTTTTACGGAAATCTCATATAAACATCCTAAAGCTCTCTTCTTGCGCACATTGGTTGAATACAAACAAGGCAATATAAATAAAGAAGCAGTAGTAGATATCGTTTCCGAAACAATAAGTTTTATGATGAAATTTCTCACTATCAGTAGTCGTGATAGTAAAGATGCAATTACATTATTTTCTAGTGTTATGAACGACATATATACTACTAACAATGTTTCGAAGGATTTAATTATCAATACTATTGCTGCTGAACTTGTGAAACAAGGTGTCACAGCGGATAAACTGAAATCTGATTTAACATCGATGGACGCTTATGAGCAAAATAAAAAACTTACAATTTCTTTGCTTGCACTATATGATTCAACGTCAAAAGACGAATCCGGTAAAACAAAAATATCATATGACCAAGCGTATACATTGTTAAATTCGTTTAGTTCCGCATTTAGTCTTGATCATTTACTCGTTCAAACCCCGGATAAAGATTCTAATGAATTCAAATATTATAAAGATGTATCTGATTCCTTAGTATTAAAAGATGGTCACGATTTCCCAAGCGAGATCATTACGGGTATGGATTATGATACTTTCACACGCAAAATCTTAAATCAGATAGGTAACTTAAGGATCTATTACAAAGATAAAAACTCAGGTAGACAAAACACGGCTATTGATTTACCAGAATATGATGATTTTAATACATACAATGACATCGTAGAGAGAGGCAAAAATTTGATAAATACTATCATTGACGATTGTTTACCAACACCAGATATAGATATTTCACAGATAAAAACTAACAACAAAAAACTTGAAGCTTCATTACCAAAAATGGACAAGTTAATTGAGTTTGGGCTTATTAAAAAAGGTGATAAGATTTATCTGACCCTAAAACCGGACGAATCCGTTGCAACATTAATAGATGAAAAATACGTTGATTTCAATGGCGAAAAAATCACTCTTAATGAGTGGGGCTGCCGAGTAACTGGTTGGCAATCCATAAGGATTTATGCGTATGTTGCCATAGTTGGAGAGATTGAAACATTACATCAAAAACGACTTGCATTTATCCAGGAACATAATGAACCGGTTTGCTAATTGTTAGATTATAAAAAGGAGGTTATCAAATGCTAAAAGTCGATGAAGCTATTATTGATACGGATAAAGTAATATGTCGAAACATTTCTGTGTTTGATGCCTCCGAGCGAAGCTTATTATCGCAAAACATTTTATCTCAGCTTAGAAATTTTGTTGAGTATATCGTCCAAAATGTTTATTCAAAAGGCGTTGATACCTTGGTCTAAAGGAGGCAAAACCACACCGGATAACTGCCAGATGCTTTGCCGTGACTGCAATTTGAAGAAAGGCGCACAAGAATAAGTGGTTGCCTGTGTTGGTGCATACACTGATTGTGGGAAATTCACAACAAATATTTTGTATAATGACCAATCAACAAGCGACCAATTTTAATCAGCGGTCGCTTGTTTGTTTAGGGGGTGTTATTTTGAGTGGCAAAGTAAAAAATCAACATTATGTTCCGAGAATGTATATGAAACGTTTTGCTCCAGACCAGAAAAGAATCTGTGTTTGGAACTTGATGACAGATAGCATATTAACTCGTCAACGGCCTGAAAACTATGCTGCGAAGAGATATTTCTATGATGCGGAAAAGGAACAACTGAAGAACGCTCTGGAAGAAATGTCAAAACTGTATCCTTCTTCTATCCCTATCATTGATGCAGCAGATGAACAGTTTGTGGAAAAAGGACTCTCTCGTATGGAGGCAGATGTTTCCCAAATACTTGATTTGATAAGTACCAACCATGAAGCATTATATAATGAAACCAATATGCAGAAGCTGAGTATCTTTCTGCATGATTTAGCTTATCGTTCTGAGAAGTATCGTGAACAGTTGGAAAATATAAGAGAACAGACCTTAACACATTTGGAGAAGTTCGGCATTTCTCCTGGCAAAGTTGAAGGAATAGAACAAACTGGTAAGGATAATCAGTTATATCAATTAGTGGGGATTGCTCCTTTGCTGAAAACAGCTAAAATGTTGTTAGAAAACTATAATTGGTATATAGGAATTGTTTCTGGAAATATGAAACTCGTTATATCCGATAATCCGGCACAAGGTATATTCCTCGGTTTTAATGACATTTGTATTCCGCTGAGCGGAGACAAAGCCATAATATTTAGAGTTAATGATCCAGATGCACTCATTATTTCAAAAGATATGCCGGTAGGCAACGAAATAAAGCTTACGGAACGTAGTATATTTGCATATAATGCAGTGCAAATATCATATGCTAATCGTTTTATGTTTGGAGATAAGGCCAGTTTATCTTTCCTAAAGATGATGGCTGATAGACAGGGCGGATACGCCAGTATGTATGGAGAAAAACCTGTTTTGCACAGCCCACTGAGCACGAAAGGAGCAGGTGAACCGTGAGTTTTTTAGACTTCGAAGATGATGAACTTGACATCCTATATCAAGCGATCAACAATCAACAAATTTGCTTCCATCCAACCTATGCTCCCGAAGGAAAATTTACTGTTAAAGCTTCTTTCGAGTTGCAATCAGGGGATAAGGACATTACCGTTATTGCGGATAAGAATCTTGTATCCCCTATTTGTGAGATTGCAAAAAATAGTACGTTAAACGATAAACATCGCTTGCAAAAAGTGGCTCTTTTCGTTACATGGACAAAATATTTAAATGCCCGATTGACTTGTGGAATTGGGCTGTTAGAGAATGATACCGCCGGTCTTAGTACTGCAACTGGAGAAGAAAACAGGTTGCAATTCTTACACGGTGTAGATAAAATTCCTGCTATAATATGGAAAGATATAGCGTTTGGATATCGAGATGCAGTTCCAGAAATTTTTCTGTATAGGGGGACAGCAACGAAAAACCAAAACTACAACCTTGATGATCATTTGCTCTTGCTGAGTAATGAGGCTGCTATTACAAAAATTGTAGAGCTTATTCGTACTCCCAATATGCAACCCATTGACAGATTTATTTGTTTTATGAATTGGTATACTGATCATCTGGACATTGCAGAAAGCATCATGGTGTATGCCGCAATGGTATTTGCAAGTATTCCAAATGTGTCCCCACCTAAAAAGGCTCAGTCGAAATCTTTTGATGAAGTGCAAAAAGGTGTTAAAAATCAAGCGTGGGATATTACATATATTACGACTTGGAGTATGCTGTATTATAACGAAGCTCAAGGATCTTGTAATATGTTTGCAACGGATGATACTACGCAGAAAATAATAATTGTCAATGTACTTCCCCCAGGACAATGTGCCGAGACTATCGACGCTATTTTTACAACAAAAGCACAGAGAAAAAAGTTAAAAGAATTGGCAGAAACAAAGTTGGGGGCAGCTCGTATTCGGCCTTTTAGGGATATGAAAGAAGAGGAACAGATAGCTGATGTAAAAGCGTTGCTTGAGCAAGAATACGAGATTTTGCAGAATATTTGTACTGATAACTAAAAAGCCAGCCGAGCAGCTAATCGCTGTCTGGCTGGATTTCATTATTCTTCCATGCATTCCAGCATTATCCTAATGTCCAGCTTAAAGCCGTTCTGGAATGTCAGACAATCTGTTGTCATTTGGCGCCCACGAACAGCATCTGTATAACGGGAAAACAGTTCTTTTTTCTCGTCCGTCATAGTGGATTGGAACTTTTCTTCGTTCCGGCAAATCAGTTCCAGCAATTTCTTTATTCCTTACAGTAGGATGTGTCGTACTCTTTCAGCTCGATATTACCGTACCAGAATTCTTTAAGGATTCTCATACCGTGTCATCCCCATAGATCACTTCTTTAAGGACGATTTCCTCTGCTTGGTTGCGGATGTTATTCATCCGAGCAACCCAAGCCATTTGATTATCTGCCTTGAGTTTTTCAGTAACACTCTCACGCTCTGCCATCTGTTTTACCAGCTGGAAAAACATTTCTTCCGCCTGCTTGTCAATATCAGCAAGATGGTAGTGGAGCTTGTCGGAAGTGAGCAGATTGTAGTAAATCACTTTATGGTGCTGCTTTAAGTATCGCAATCTGCGCTGTCCCCATACGCCAATGGGACGGTTATCTTTTTCGGGCAGTGTCAGATTCGGCAGTAGATAATCGCCTTGTTGCGTGTATGTGCCGCCGAGTTGTTCAAATAATGTGTTAGTCATAGTAAAAACTTCTTTTGATACTTGAATTGTATCAAAAGAGGTTTTCTTTTTCGAATGTGCGATTTATGAATTTGTAAATTTTACTCGTGCCAAAAATTACAACGAATATTAGCGACTCGTGCCACTTTTCACGACGAATGTTGCGCATTTTCAAAAATCATTCGTTTGCTTTGTTTGGCATTCGTCTGATTTGCGTTTGAATCAAACGAACAATAGAGAATATTCACTCTTATGTTTTCAATCCTCGTATCACTTGCCAACGAGGGAATTCTCGAAGCACACGGATATGCCAATCGGATTTGCGGGTGATAGTGCGAAAGTATTTCGAGCAAAAGAATTCTATTAAGTAGACTTTCGGAATGTGATTCATATTGTTTCTCTTAAACGCTTTAAGATGTCCTTTATTGCACCAATTATTGATTGACGTTGTGCCGTAACCGATTACTTTTGAAATTTCGGTTGTGGTCAGCACATCGGCATATTGAGCAAAAAGTTCCGTGTAATACAGCTTCATATTTTCAAGAACCTGTTCGGGTACTTCGGTTTTCATTTTCACAGTATAGTTTCCCTTGTACCATCCTGCCGGTGCGGAATAGGATTCGGGAAATACTTTTCTCTTTTCAAGATATGTAATAACATTAGCCTTTTTGATTTTGTAACAACGAGTTTTCTTGCCCGTGTATTCGCACGGTATCTTTCCGCTGCGAAGCAGATACAAAACCGTGGATTTGCTGATGTGGCAAATGCGATAGAATTGCTCTTTCGTAATAACGTCGGGAACCTCGTTCCAGTTGATCGGTCTGTGATATTTCATAGTAATACACCTTTCAAACTAATTTGTCGGTTTGAAGTTCGTCCAGCGTGTATTGCCAATGTGTTTTGATTTGCGGCTGTTCTCTCCTGAGTTCTCTCCAAAATGCGATTTTTGATTCGATTCGAACTTTCTTGGCGGAATGGAGCTTTGGAAGAGCAACCCCCGAAAAATCCTTATTTTATGCGGGTTTCAGCGAGTATCAGACTGCCTGAAAAAACCTGCAAAAATCAGTAAGTGGTCAAAGGATAAATGACTCGAAATGCGTGTAGCCTTAACCGGCCCGTGGGTTCGAATCCCACCATCTCCGCCAAATAAAAACGCTAATTTTGATACAAAGTTAGCGTTCTTTCTTTTTACCCCAAAAGCCTTATTCTACGAAATTTTTCAGACTTTTCACATTCTTTAATAGCTGTATGAAGCCGTCACGAGAGCGTTTCGTGGCGGCTTTTTTGCGTTTTTCAAAGAAAATTGGATTGAAAACCCGAAAGTAATCGTTCAAATTTAGGGTATTCGTTCATTTTTAGGATTAATCGTTCAAAGATAACAAAACGGCAAAGAAAAAGCACATTGCATCTCACTCTTTGGGGTTCAATGTGCTTTTTACATCGTATTCATTTAATCAAGCAGCAATCGCTTCTGCTCATCGGTCAAGGAACTCCACCTGGAAAATAACTCTTGCTGTTCGGCATCAGCGCATAAGGCTCATCACCTTCCGAGAAGAACTGCGCTAAGGTAATTTCAAAAGTCTTGCAAACCGCTTCCGGTGTTGGCAGCGTCGGTGCATTATTCCTATAACATATTTGTAACAGTAGAATGGGAAAGGTTCGATTCCTTTGTCAATCGATAATCCGTCCACCCACGCTCTTCCATTAACTGCTTGATCCTTTTTTCGCATCCATGCTATCACCTACCCGTCTGTATCTATTATAATCCCCCAAAAGGTGTTATAATAGTCACGATGAGTAGATACGCAATGTCCCAAAAAGGATATGCTGTGGTTACTCTTTAAGCATGGTGGAATACTATTGAAAACACAGGAGGAAAAGCGCAAATCATGGGAAGCTATCCCCTGTGTGGGTGATGTACCTACACAGGAGGAATGGCTGAAATATGCGGTGGAGAAAATAAAAGAAATTGAATGTGAGGATTTGCTGAAATGGTAGATACGGCTTTTGAAAGATCTCACCACAATATTAAAAAATAAGCCACTTACTTGTTAACATGAAAATTCGGATTATATGGATTCTGTTTTATACTGTATAGCATTTGCGGGCAGCTTTTTGGTATACTGAATCATTGCAGCCGCAACTGCAATTGCCACAATCAATTCTGTAATAGGCATTGCAAACCAAACAGCATTTGCACCCAGCACAGCAGGCAATAGATAAATCAGAATGCCGCTGATAACTGCACCTCTGCCCACGGAAACGAGGAAAGACGCAGTAGGTTTCATCAACGCTTGGAAATAGTAAGTTGAAAAAATATTAAACGGCAGCAACAGGAAAGAAAGGCCGTAACTGCGGACAATATTCGGAGCAATCGTAAGGATTTCTTCTGTCGGGGTCATAAAAATGCGTACAAAGAGGTTTGGGACACACTCAGCCAATGCAGTCCAAAGCAATCCGAAAACAGCCGCAGTTCCAAGCGCATACTTTAGAATCTGATTAATTCTTTCTCCTTTATGCGCACCGAAGTTCGTAGAGATAATCGGCTGGGAAGCCTGACCGATACTGTATGCACAGCACTGGACAAAGGTGCTGATGTTGATAATAATACCGTAAACAGACAGTGCATCTGTACCAAGATATTTTAAAATTTGACGGTTAAACAGCATGGTCAGGATGCCCATTGCCACATCAATGAAGAAAGTGGAAAATCCGGTTACACTGATAGATTTCAGCTTCGATAACAGCTTTGTCGGTTTTTCTAATTTCAGCGTATTCTTTTTACTGCGGAAATGCGTCAGCATTATCAGCAGGGAAAACACAGAACCCATAGCTGTGGCAAGACCGGCACCCATAATTCCCATATCCAAAACGAATACAAAGAACCAGTCCCCGAAAACATTGAAGATTCCACCGAATAAAACGGCTTTTGTAGCAAGTCCCGGATTTCCGTCATTGCGAAGAAAAGCAGCCATTAGCTGTGTGAGCAGGAAACTCGGAACTACAAATTTGACCGGGAACAGATAGCTCTGCGCTAATGGGAGTAGGGTTTCCTCTGCACCGAACAGCATAAGTAATTGACGGTCAAAAAAGATGACTCCCACCCATGTAATGACAGCTAAAATGCTAACGCCAATCAGGGCAGCGGTAAAATACTCATTAGATTCCTTTCGGTTCTCCTCTGATTTTCCCCGCAATGTGCTGAATAGCACACTGCCACCAATCCCCATTAGCAGACCTAAACTGTATATAATATTCCAGATAGGAGCGACCACGGCAAGTGCCGCCGTACCGCTTGGACCTTGATACTGGCCGACCATTGCCATATCGACAACGCCATAAATAGAAGAAATCAACGCACTGCCAAAAGCAGCGGTTAGATACTTAAAATACATAGGTTTGATTTTGCTTGTCAGAAAATCCAACTTAAAGTCCTCCTTACAAAAAAATAAAGCCGAATAAGAAAACGGATATCTCAATCCGTAGCCTTATCCAGCCCATCATTTCTAATGAATGATTTGCCCTCCGAGCAAGCTCAATTATTATACAGTATGAAATCGGATTTGTCAATTGCAAGGTTGGTGAAAAAATTGTGAACTTTTCTCACGCCCCTTGACATTTATCCGAACTCGGAATATAATATAATCCGTATTCGGATAAACGGAGGTGACCTATGAAAGAACCAATTGTGCTGGTGTTATCCAAATTCAACCGGGCACACAAAAAAATGAACGGTATCTATCATAACTATGCCAAGAAGGTCGGCTTATCCGATGCGGCGTTTTGGCTTCTCTATTCTTTATACGAGCATGGTCATCCATGCACACAAAAGGAATTGTGCGAGGAATGGTTTTATCCTCCACAAACGATTAACACAGCGCTGAAATCTTTAGAGGAAAAAGGATTTGTCTGGCTTGAACTTGTTCCGAAAAGCCGAAAAAATAAGCAGATACTTTTTACGGAAGCCGGAAAAGTGCTGGTTGAAGAAAAAATATCCCCTCTTGTTCAGGCGGAGGAACGGTCGTTTGAACGCTTAGATGAGCAGGAACGGAATCATTTGCTGGCAATCACACAAAAGCATATTGAAATCTTAGAAGAAGAAATAGGCAAAATAGAATAAGATGTCATCGGAGGACTGACCGTCGCAATGGTCGATAAGGCAGAATGCCTTATCTTAGTCGAAAAGAAGATGTCGGGTGCGCCCGGTTATTGTAAAAGATAACCGGGCGCTTTTCTGTTGCGGAAAGGAGGAAAACCATGAGCCGTGACATAAATGCTTTGCTGAAAGCAATGAACTATCAGACAAAAAAGATTGAGGCAATCTATTACAAGCTCGCTTTGAATTTCAAAATGTCTGAGAGTGAGTTTTGGATTCTGTATACACTGTCCGGTGCAGAGCAGGAATGTTCTCAGCAAGAAATCAGCGAAGAATTGTCAGTATCAAAACAAACGGTTAACTCTGCTATTCAGAGCCTTGTGCAGAGGAAATATATCTTTTTAGAGCTGTCACCTGTTTCTGCCCGTCGGAAGAATGTCCGAATGACAGAAAAAGGAAAACGATTTGCGGAAGAAAGTATTGCACCTTTGCAAGAGGCCGAACGAGAAGCATTTCTGAAAATGGACAGTTTTGCTCAGAGCCAATATGTTACCCTGTCACAGGCATATGCAGCGAATTTGCAGGAAGAAATTGAAAGGAGTTTTGCAATTACATAAGGCAGAAACCTAATTTTCTGTTTCGAAACCAGAATCTGATTAAAAGCGGAGGTATCAGTATGAGAATTATTACAATTAGCCGAGAATTTGGCAGCGGCGGCAGAGAGCTGGGAAAGCGTCTGGCGGATGCACTTGGAATCCCGTGTTATGATCATGAAATTATAGATATGGTCGCAGAACAGCATGGTTTTGATGAAGACTATGTTGCTCACATTTCCGACAAGGATATTCGCACATTCTATCCCTCTACGATTGCCCATCGGTTCAGTATTACACAGCACACAGCCGGGCAGCCAATCAAAATTGCGATTGCAGAGCATGAAATCATTCGACAATTGGCACAAGAAGGCGACTGCGTAATTGTCGGCTGCTGTGCGGATGTGGTCTGCCGGGATATGAATCTGCTTAATATCTTTGTTTATGCAGATCGGCTCTCAAAACTCAGGCGATGTGAAGAACGGGCAGACAAAGAGGAACATTTTTCTGAAAAAGAGATGCTCCGAAAAATGAAACAGATTGACAAAGAACGTGCAGCATATTGCGGATTGTTCACCGAGAAGGAATGGGGCAAAAAAGAGTCTTACCATCTTTGCATCAACACGACTAACAAAGAAATTAAAACACTGATTCCCGGCATTGCCGCCTATGTGAATCTTTGGTTTGAACAAAAATAATGCGAGGTGGTAATATCATGGAAACTTCAAAAAGAAAAACGATTTTCAAAAATGTCATGCCGGCTATTTTAGCGAACGCATGTGTGTTTCTGTTCTCTGTTGTTGACGGTATTTTCGTCGGTAACGGAGCAGGAAGCCAGGCGTTGGGTGCTGTCAATCTGGCACTGCCGTTTGTATTGTTGGCACAGGCGCTAAATGCAATGGCGAGCATAGGCGGTGTTACGATAACCGCTATCCGATTTGGACGAGGAGATAAAAATGGTGCACAAAGTGCTTTTATGCACTCACTTACTCTGAATGCCGGCGTAGGAATTTTAATTACTCTTTTAGGTTCTGTTTGTACCGGCGCTGTATGCAGCCTGCTCGGCGCTTCGGAAAGTTACTTGCCGCTTGTAAAAGAGTATATATTTTGGTATGCGCTTTTTGCGATTCCGAATGCACTTTCCCTGAATCTGCAATCTTTCTGCCGCAACGACGGTTCTCCGGGACTTGTAGCGGTCACAAATGTTGTCAGCACGGCGCTGAATATTTTTCTTGACTGGCTCTTTGTATTTCCGGTGCATATGGGAGTTAAAGGCGCTGCTATTGCAACCGGCATTTCACAGACGGTTGGCCTGCTTGTTATTTTAACCCACTATGTGTTAAAAAAAGGTGATCTTCGCATTTGCAGATATCAGCCGCAGGGAAAACTTTTTCGTAAAATTATTTTCAGAGGTCTTCCGGAAGGTATTGCCCAATTCTCCACACCTGTTACAACACTTTGTATGAATCATTCGTTAATGGCAGCTTATGGAGATATCGGCATCAACGCTTTTGCGATTATCTCTTATCTTTCCTCTTTCACAATGTCGGTGTTTTTCGGTGCATCCGAAGGAATGCAGCCTTTGTTCGGGCAGGCATATGGTGCAAAAGAGGATGATATTGTCGGTTGATAAGAAGAACAGAAGGGTGAATCTGACCGGTGGATATCAGGTAGAAGTTGCGGTGCGTGAAATGAAGAAAGTTTGTATAGAAGCAGAAAGGCTGGGAATAAGAAATGCGGTTCATATATGATTTGTTATCGGCAATTATTATTGTAATGAGTGTTACAGGACTTCTTGTAGATCAAATAAAGAAATATCAGTATATTGTATTATTGGTTTACATAATGGTTATGGT
>ENA-ORLW01002427-ORLW01002427.1-human-gut-metagenome-genome-assembly--contig:-NODE-2427-length-16733-cov-4.260146_pt1 | contig 16733 bp, 16 predicted proteins | sample MGYA00243017_ERZ508829 | MGnify/ENA primary metagenome ERZ508829 (study PRJEB26277, sample SAMN04329776) | human gut metagenome | biome: human-associated habitat | host: Homo sapiens | place: USA...
CCGCCGCCCACGGCGATGACCACATGACCGGCCTCTACCAGCGCCTTGATGCTGGCCTTTTCCACGATATCAAAGGGCTTGGGGGAGGGAACGACCTGGCGATAACCGCGGCCGGCATCCTCTACCATGGTGTAACCCTTCTCGGCGGAGATGCGGTCCGCCGTCTCCTTGTCATAAAAAGCGCCCACGGGCTTGGTGGGGTTCTGGAAGGCGGGGTCGTCCTTGGACACCACGGTCTGGGTCACGATGGTAGCCACGGGCTTGTCCATGCCGCGGCTGGCCAGCTCGTTGCCGATGGCCTGCTGCAGGTGGTAGCCGATGTAGCCCTCGGACATGGCGCCGCACTCAGGGAAGGGCATATCGGCCTTGATGGCCTTGGCCTCGGCAGCGGTGGACAGGCCCAGATTGATCATACCCACCTGAGGGCCGTTGCCGTGGGCGACCACGACTTCATTGCCTGCGGCGATCAGGTCCACGATGGACTTGGCGGTCTCGGTGACCAGTTGGAGCTGCTCAGCGGCGGTATTGCCCAGTGCGTTGCCGCCCAGCGCGATAACGATTCTCTTAGACATAATGCTCTACCTCACTGTTTTCGTTTTTTCGTCTCCGTGTGCCCGCTCTGAAGCGCAGGGGGAAAGGGCGTTTTCGGGGCGCGGGGGAGACGGTGCTTAGATAGTATAACACATATTGTATACAGTACACAATATCTATCACCCACAACATTTACACAAAAATGCGGCAGGGGACAGAAAATAGCGGGAGGGGGAGCCCCTCCCGCTATCGGGTCGATTATTTAGAACTTCTTGCGGGTGTCCTTGGTCTCGTCCAGTTCCATCAGGGCCTTGACGGGATCCTTCACCTGGGCCATGAAGATCATGGCGGCGATGACATAGGGCTTGTAGGAGGCCTGCTTGTACAGGGGCACGATGTAGCGGTCGAACACGGAGTTGTCCACCTCGCCCTCGGCGCAGCTCAGACCGGTGATGTCGGCGGGCAGGCAATGCAGGTACAGGGCCTTGCCGTCCTTGGTGAGCTTCATCATCTCTTCGGTGCAGGCCCAATCCTTGTGCTGGGCGTTCTGGGCCAGCAGGCGCTTCTCCAGTGCGTCAATGCCCTCCTTGTCGCCGGCGGCGTACAGCTTGGTGCGCTCTTCCATAGCGGCATAGGAAGCCCAGCTCTTGGGATACACGATATCGGCATCCTTGAAGGCCTCGGCCATGCTGTTGGTCTTGTGGAACTTGGAGCCGTACTTCTCGCAGTTCTTGCGGGCGACCTCTTCCACCTCGGGCATCACGTCATAGCCCTCGGGATGGGCCAGGGTCACGTCCATGCCGAAGCGGGTGAACAGGCCGATCACGCCCTGGGGCACGGACAGGGGCTTGCCGTAGGAGGGAGAATAGGCCCAGGTCATAGCGACCTTCTTGCCCTTCAGGTTCTCCACGCCGCCGAAGTAGTGGATGACGTGCAGCATATCGGCCATGCACTGGGTGGGATGGTCCACATCGCACTGCAGGTTCACCAGGGTGGGCTGCTGCTCCAGGATACCGTCGCGGTAGCCTTCCTTCACGGCGTCCATAAAGGTCTTCTGATACTTGTGGCCCTCGCCGATGAACATATCATCGCGGATGCCGATGACGTCGGCCATGAAGGACACCATGTTCGCGGTCTCGCGGACGGTCTCGCCGTGGGCGATCTGAGACTTCTTCTCGTCCAGGTCCTGGACCTCCAGGCCCAGCAGGTTGCAGGCGGAGGCGAAGGAGAAGCGGGTACGGGTGGAGTTGTCGCGGAAGATGGAGATGCCCAGGCCGGAATCGAACACACGGGTGCTCTTGTTGCGCTCGCGCAGGTCGCGCAGGGCGTCGGCCACGGTGAAGATAGCGTCGATCTCATCGTCGGTCTTGTCCCAAGTCCAATAGAAATCGGTCTTGTACATATTGTTGATGTTCAGGGTAGACAGATGGCGTGCCAGTTCAACAGTCTTGCTCATTTTGATCGTTCTCCTTGTATGTTTAATATAGCGTATATGGCGTATGATCGATTACTTGATGTCGTTGCCGGTCAGCTCCTGGCGGAAGCTGGTGGCGGAGCCGTCCTTGTTCTCGGGCTTGTACAGGCCGGGAACGGCGGCATACAGGGCGGCGCAGGTCACCAGGTCCTGCTTGAAGGTCACCTCGTTGGGAGCGTGTGCCTGAGACTCGGCACCGGGGCCAAAGCCTACGCAGGGGATGCCGTAGCGGCCCTGGATGGACACGCCGTTGGTGGAGAACGTCCACTTGTCGGTCAGGGGACGGCCCTTGCGCTTGGAGGCGGCCAGCTCGGTGGGCATCAAACGCTTGTCGCCCCACAGGTTGTGGTGGGCATCCACCAGGGCCTGGACGTGAGGAGCAGTCTCCTTGTTGATCCAGGTGGGGAAGAAGCACTCGGTCTCGTACACGTGGCCGGTCCATGCGGGACGGTCATACATATACATGGAAACCTTCACGTCCTTGGCATACTTCTTGCAGGCGGGCAGGTCCTCGATCTCCTTCAGGCAGGACTGATAGGTCTCGCCGGCGGTCATGCGGCGGTCGATGGAGATGGCGCAGCTGTCGGCCACAGCGCAGCGGGAGGGGGAGGTGTAGAAGATCTGGCTGGTGGTGCAGGTGCCGCGGCCCAGGAAGCGGGCGTCCTCGTAGTGCTCGGGGTTGAACTTGGGATCCAGCATCTTCACCAGGCCGTTGATCTCGGTGGAGCCGTCGGCGGGGTTCTCGTTCAGGTCACGGACGTTCAGGATGACCTCGGCCATCTTGTGGATGGCGTTGTCGCCGCGCTCGGGGGCGGAACCGTGGCAGGACACGCCGTGCATATCCACGCGGATCTCCATACGGCCGCGGTGGCCGCGGTAGATGCCGCCGTCGGTAGGCTCGGTGGAGATAACGAATTCGATCTTGCTGCGGGCGTCCTCAGGACCGTTGAAGTACTCATTGACGATGGACTGCCAGCACATACCGTCGCAGTCCTCCTCCTGCACGGAGCCCACGACCATCATCTTGTAGCCCTTGGGCAGCAGGTCCAGATCCTTCATGATCTTCACGCCGTAGGCGGCGGCGGCCATGCCGCCCTCCTGGTCGGAACCGCCGCGGCCGTAGATGATGTCATCGGTCTCATAGCCCTTGTAGGGGTCGGCTTCCCAGTTTTCGATATTGCCGATGCCAACAGTATCGATGTGGCTGTCGATGGCGATGATCTTGTCGCCCTCGCCCATCCAGCCGATGACGTTGCCCAGCTTGTCGAACTCCACCTTGTCATAGCCCAGGGCCTTCAGCTCCTCGGCGATGCGCTTGACGACGCCCTCTTCCTCACAAGACTCGGAAGGGATGGCGATCATGTCCCGCAGGAACTTGACCATAGCGGGTTTGTACGCCTCGGCGGCGTTTCTGATGGCAGCAAAATCCATAATGTACCTCCGCAAAAATTTTATCAAATTCTGTGTTAAAAACGGGTAAACGGTTTTTACCATCTCCTATCATAGCACATGGTAGCTGGATGTCAAACAAAAATTTAGGAAATCAAAAAGTTTTTCAGAAAAAACCGTTGCTTTTTGTGGGAGGTGTGGTATTATGTAAGAGGAGAAAAGCGGAAAAGGAGGGTGTTATGGAGGCGAAACGATTAGAATCGCTGAAGCAGATCGCCGCGGGTATCGCGGCGCAGTTCGGCGACAAGTGCGAGGTGGTCATCCACGATGTGGCCAGCAGCCACCCGGAGCACACCATCGTACACATCGAAAACGGGCACGTGTCCGGCCGGAAGATCGGCGACGGTGCATCCAGGGTCGTCATGGAGCAGCTGGAGCATCAGAACGAGCAGCCCCAGGACCATCTGTGCTACCTGACGCGGACGCCGGGCGGGAAGATACTGAAATCCTCGTCCCTGTATATCCGCAACAGCCGCGGCGCGGTCACGGCCATATTTTCCATCAACTACGACATCACCAACATCATGATGATGCACCAGGAGCTGGGCGAGTTCATGCTTACCCGCGACCGGGAGCAGTCTGAGCCGGAGAAGATCATCAACGTCAACGATGTGCTGGACGAGCTGATCCAGCAGTCCGTGGCGCTGGTGGGCAAGCCTGCGGCCCTGATGAACAAGGACGACAAGATCCGGGCCATCCGTTTCCTCAGCGATGCGGGCGCGTTCCTGGTCACCAAGTCCGGCGACAAAGTGGCAAAATACTTCGGTATTTCCAAATACACCTTATATTCCTATATCGATGCGAACAAACAACAGGAGGAAAAGAAACATGGGTAAAATCGATCTGTCCATCAACAAAGTCGGTCTGGCGCATAACATCCAGAAGGCCAAGGAGAACAACGTCATCATCCCCACCATCGCCCAGATGCAGAACCCTGACCTGATCCCCGAGAAGATCAAGGCCAAGCTGAGCCACACCGGCCTGTGGGATGTGGATCCCGTCAACCTGTTCCGCATTTCCTGGCACAACGAGGCCAAGGAGTCCGGCGGTCTGTTCCAGGCGGTCCCCAACTATGTGGAGATCCCCAGCAAGCTCTCCGGCGTGCCCTGCCGCATCATTGCCATGTCCGGCAAGTGGTTCCCCACCGGCTGCCACAAGGTCGGCGCCTCCTTCGGCTGCCTGGCTCCCCGCCTGGTGACCGGTCAGTTCGATGCCACCTATCACCATGCCGTGTGGCCCTCCACCGGCAACTACTGCCGCGGCGGCGCCTTCAACTCCAAGTTGCTGGCCTGCGAGTCCGTGGCCATCCTGCCCCAGGATATGTCCAAGGAGCGTTTTGACTGGCTGAAGTCCATCGCCGGCCAGATCATCGCCACCCCCGGCTGCGAGTCCAACGTGAAGGAGATCTTCGACAAGACCTGGGAGCTGAAGCAGGATCCCACCATGATGATCTTCAACCAGTTTGCCGAGATGGGCAATCCCCTGTGGCACTACAACGTCACCGGCTACGCCCTGGCCGACCTGTTCGAGGCCGTCAAGAAGCCCGGCCAGAACTTCGCCGGCGCCTGCTTTACCTCCGGCTCCGCCGGTACCATGTCCGCCGGTGATCTGCTGAAGGAGCGCTATCCCCACCTGAAGCTGGCCGTGGGCGAGGCCCTGCAGTGCCCCACCATCCTGGATAACGGCTTTGGCGGCCACCGCATCGAGGGTATCGGCGACAAGCACATCCCCTGGATCCACAACGTGAAGAACACCGATATGGCCATCGCCATCGACGACGAGGACAGCCAGCGCCTGCTGCGCCTGTTCAACACCCCCGAGGGCCAGAAGTACATGAAGGACGAGCTGGGTATGTCCGACGAGGAAGTCCAGAAGATGACCTGGCTGGGCATCTCCGGTATCGCCAACGTCCTGTGCTGCATCAAGATGGCCAAGTACTACGAGCTGACCGAGAACGACGTGGTGGGCACCGTGCTGACCGACTCCGCCGTGATGTACCAGTCCCGCGTGGAGGAGCTGAACCAGATGCACGGCGCGTACAACGCTCATGAGGCGTCTCTGGACCACAACCTGCACATGCTGGGCCTGAAGACCGACTCCATGCTGGAGCTGACCTACACCGAGCGCAAGCGTGTCCACAACCTGAAGTACTACACCTGGGTGGAGCAGCAGCAGATGAACGTGGAGGACCTGAACGCCCAGTGGTACGATACCAAGAACACCTGGGACGCCGTTCACGCCCAGGCCAAGGAGCTGGACGAGCTGATCAATGAGTTCAACGAGGCCACCGGCCTGCTGAAGGCTCTGTAAGAAAACACCGCAACAACGCCTCAGGGCGGGGCTCTCGCCCCGCCCTGTATTTCTTATTTCATATAAGGAGAACCACCATGAAAAACGTAAAATACGGCAAATGTGTCCGCTGCGGCAAGACCTACGACGCCGTTCCCGACCTGACCAACTGCGAATGCGGCGGTATCCTGGATATCGTCTATGACTACGACTACATCAAGGCCGTGCTGACCAAGGAGAAGCTGGCCAAGCGCGAGAACCGTTCCATGTGGCGCTACCGTGAGCTGCTGCCTGTGGAGGAGACTACGCCCGACACGCCGCTGCGCGTGGGTTGGAGCCCTCTGTACGAGGAGCCGAAGCTGGCGGAGCTGCTGTGGGTCAAGGACGATGGCCAGAACCCCACCGCATCCCTGAAGGACCGTGCCAGTGCCATGGCCGTGGCCAAGGCCATGGAAGCCGGAGCCAAGACCATCGCCTGCTCCTCTACCGGCAACGCCGCCAGCTCCCTGGCCGGCAACGCCGCCGCCGCAGGTATCAAGACCTATATCTTCGTTCCCGAGCGCGCCCCCAAGGGCAAGGTGGCCCAGCTGATGATCTTCGGCGCCAATGTCATCTCCGTCAAGGGCAACTATGAGGACACCTTCAAGATGTCCGCCGCCGCCATTGACAAGTACGGCTGGTACAACCGCAACGCCGCCATCAACCCTTACCTCTCCGAGGGCAAAAAGACCGTGGCGCTGGAGATCGCCGAGCAGCTGAACTGGGAGATGCCCGACTACCTGGCTATCTCCGTGGGCGACGGCTGCACGATCGCCGGTGTGTGGAAGGGCTTTAAAGACCTGTACGCCATCGGCTTCATCGACAAGCTGCCCCGCCTGATCTCCGCCCAGTCCCTGGGCTGCTACCCCATCAACCGCGCCATCCAGGAGGACAAGCCCTGGGAGCCCATGGAGGAGAACACCATCGCCGACTCCATCTCCGTAGGCGTGCCCCGCAATGCAGATAAGGCCCTCATGGCCATCCGCGAGTCCAACGGTATCGCCGTCAACGTCTCCGACGAGGAGATCCTGGCCGCCCAGCGGCTGCTGGGCCGTACCTGCGGCGTGTTCGGCGAGCCTGCCGGCGTCACCGGTGCGGCGGCGCTGAAGAAGGCCTGCGAGCAGGGACTGATTCCCCACGACGCCACCGTGGTGTCCGTGGTCACCGGCAACGGCCTGAAGGACGTGGCCAACGCCATCAAGTCCGCCGGCGAGCCCATTCACATCGAGCCCGACCTGGATCTGATGGTCGAGGAGTTCAAGAAGCGCGGCGTCACCGTGGAGTAAAATGCAGCATCCCCCGGCAAATGCACAGCATTTGCCGGGGATTTTCTCTTGCCAATCCATCAGGAATATGGTACAATGTATCCCGTAATACAGCTCATATAGCCCCGCTGACATGGCGCGGGGCGTTTCTACGGAGCCGCCGTCGGCTCTGCTATGGGTGTTTCGATGCAGGGTGCATCGGAGCATCCATTTTTATTTTGCTTGCAGGAGGTACCTCACCATGACACAGGTCTTACGCGGCAATATCGTCCATGCGCCCGCCATGGGCCGCCTGGATATTCTCGAGCACGGCTGCCTGGTGCTGGAGGACGGCGTCATTACCGGCCTTTATCCCGATCTGCCCGCCCATCTGGAGGGCGCGGAGGTCCGCGATTTCGGCGACCGCATCATCATGCAGTCCTTCGCAGATATGCACCTCCACGCCCCCCAGTACCCCATGCTGGGCATGGGGATGGACCTGCCGCTGCTGGACTGGCTGAACACCTACACGTTCCCCACCGAGGCGCGGTTCGCCGACCTGGACTATGCCCGCCGCGTCTACCGCCGGCTGGCTACAGACCTGATCACCAACGGCACCACCCGAGTCTGTATGTTCTCCTCCCTCCACACCGACGCTACTCTCGTCCTCATGGACGAGCTGGAGCGCGCCGGCGTCACCGGCTATGTGGGCAAGGTCAACATGGACCGCAACGGCCTGCCCGGCAAGCTACAGGAGACGACGGAGGAGTCCGTGCGGGAGACGCTCCGCTGGCTGGACGCCTGCCATTTTGAGCACATCAAGCCCATTATCACGCCCCGCTTTACTCCCAGCTGTACCAACGAGCTGATGACCCAGCTGGGAAAGCTGGCCAACGAGCGGGGGCTGTACGTCCAGTCCCACCTGTCCGAGAGCACCAACGAGATCGCCTGGGTGAAGGAGCTGCACCCCGAGTGCAGCCAGTATTGGGAGACATACGACAAGTACGGCCTTTGGAAGGACCACACACTCATGGCCCACTGCGTCTGGTCTGACGAGCGCGAGCGCGCCGCCATTCGTGACGCCGGTGTGGTGGTGGTCCACTGCGGCGACTCCAACGTGAACATCTGCTCCGGTATTTGCCCCGTCCGCCGTATGGTCAACGAGGGCCTGTGGGTCACCCTGGGCAGCGATATCGCCGGCGGTGCCCAGCTGCCCATGTACAAGGTCATCACCATGTCCATCCGCACCTCCAAGGCCCGCCGCGTCACCGACGAGCAGCACCCCGAATTCCTGACCGTGGCCGAGGGCTATTACCTGGGCACCACCTCCGGCCACAAGTATTTCGGGGCAGGGGAGGGCTTCGCCGTGGGAGATAAGCTCCATGCCGTGGTCATCGACGACGGCGACTTCCCCGAGGCCGCCCATCCCCTGAATGTGGAGGAGCGCTTCGAGCGCGCCATCTACATGACCCATCGTCACAATATCGTGTCGGTGTGGTCCGACGGCCGCGAGGTCGTCCGCAGATAAAGTGAAAAATGACCGGGTATCCCGGTCATTTTTCGTTTTCCATGCCAGAATTATTCAAAAAACCCTTGTCAAATAGGAAATCTTTGTTATAATGAAACCAACCGACAGGGTGGCAGAGGTACCTCTGCATTTGCGTTTTAACGAGCTTAAAACGATGGTCCCTGCGGAAATCTAAAGAAATCGGGGTAGAAACGATGAAAAAATTGTTGGCAACCATACTGGCACTGGTCATGGCGCTGGGACTGTGCACAAGCGCATGGGCGACGGAGAAATCTATAGGTTCGGAGACCGAGCTGAAAGATGCGATTAGTAGCGTGAATGATGGAGATGTTATAAAACTATCGACTGATGTAACTATAAGCGAGAAGATTACTATTAGCAAAAATATTCTCTTGGATTTGGGAACGCATACCCTGACCAGCGAGTTTGCTCCAACAGCCGAGGATTATGCATTGGTTGCTGAGGGTAACGTTACAATTCAGAATGGTTCTATTGTAACGACTAAGGATAAGGCGAGAGCTGTGAATAATAGCAAGGGTAATTTAAATCTTGAGAATGTGATTATAACGGCTAAGGGGCAGGTAGGTGTAGGCAATAGCGCTACAAGTGGAAATGTTAGTATTAAGAATTGTAAAATCAATTCGGAAACCGCATATGCTGTAGCGAGCTTTGCAAAGAATGCAAATGTGGTCATGGACATCAACAAAAGCGAAATGAGTGGAGCTTACGGAGCGTTTTATCACAACGGAACAGCATCTGGGTTGACGCTTTCTGTGACAGAAACGACTATGTCTTCAGAAAATGGTGACGGTATGTACCTTGCTGGTGACGCGGTGACAACGCTGTCCAACTGCACAATCACAGGCGCAACAGGCGTTGAAATTCGCGCAGGCAAGTTGACTGTCAACGGCGGTAGTTTGAAGGCAACAGCCGCATACTCTGTAAATCCGAACGGAAACGGTAGTACTACGGAAGGTGCAGCCATTGCGATTGCCCAGCATACCACCAAGAAGAACATTGAAGTGACCTTGAATGGCGGAACATATACCGGGGAAAAGGCTATCAGTGAGAGTAATCCTCAAGAGAATGACCCCGCACCGCAGGTGGCTATGAGCGTGACTGCGGGTACGTTTGTGGGGGATGTTGTGACGGCGGATGTGACCAACTTCATCTCCGGCGGCACGTTCTCTAACAGCGTAAATCCAACCTATCTTGCCGATGGATTGAAGTACGAGGTCTACGCCGGCGGTAAGTACAGCTATTTCGCAAGTATTGACGATGCGGTTGCGGCTGCGGGAGGAGAAGGACAAGTAACCAATGTTAAAGAGGAAGAGGGAGGAACAGGCGGACATACGGTTATTCTAACTGATAACGGGAGTGTGGTAGCCAATTTGTATACAGCGGCGACCAGCGTGGATTTGCCTACCCTGACCAAAACTGGCTATACATTCAAGGGCTGGAAAGACGACGGAGGTAAAGTCCATATGGGTACTTTCACACTTCCGAGTCAGGCGGTAACGGACAATTTCTATCTCACCGCGGTCTGGTCCTCCAACTCCTATTACTACTACCCCTCCACCAGCGATACCACCACGTCTACCACCACCAAGGGATCTCCCAAGACCTTTGACGCGGGCGTGGGTATCTACGCCGTGACGGCTCTGCTGTCCGTGACCGGCATGGCGTGGGCCGGCAAAAAGCAGCACTGAGTCAACAAAAAAGAAAGCCCGTAAGGGCTTTCTTTTTTGCTTCACCGGCAGACAGAAAAGCGGCCGCCATCAGGCGGTCGCTTTCTTGATAATGATCTCGTTCTCCATCAGGTCGATCTTCTCGATCTGCCCATTTACCACCGTGGGGATACCCATGATATCGGTGAACACCAGCTGTCCGTCCTTCTGTGTTACGGACGCCACGTTTTTGCACACCGGCTGCCGTTCCGCCGTCCATACTGTGGAAAGACACATCGTTTATTCCTCTCCTTTCAGGATCCGCAGGGCCTCCGCCAGCTTCTCGTTGCCCACGGTCAGGTCCACCACTGCCTCGTGCAGCAGCTGCGCGGCCTCGCCCTCTACGCTGTGGGCCAGCTCGTGCAGCTCCTCGGCGTGGTGCCGGTTGTGCGTCACCATGTACGATAGCAGCGCCACCGTCTCCTCCGGCGAGTGGTGCTCATGCGTATGCCCGTGATCGTGCCCATGCTCATGGGTATGGGCGTGCGTGTGCGGCGCGTCTGCACCGGCATGATCGGCCGAATGTACGGCCGCTTTCTCGTCAATAGTACACATATCCGCACCTCCGTTTTTTCTGTGCTCATTCTACCACGGCGGCGCTGAAAAGTCAATTTTTCTCCCCAAATCGTCAAAAAACCGACGATAACAGACACATCTCCTGAAAGTGTCCGAAATCTGTGCAAACAACACAATTTCATTGACAAATTTTCTGCAATTATGTATAATTTTACTGGATAATACTGCGCGTTCCGCGCAGCAAGGAGGACGAGAGATGAGGGACCTTAAACATCTGATTTACTTTGAGAACCTGCTGCAAGAGGCTAATAACGACCTGGTGAAGCAGGCGAAAAGTGACGGAAAACTGGCTTTAGGCTACACCTGCTATTTCATGCCGGAGGTGCTGCTGGACCTGCCCGGCTGCTTCTCTGTGCGCCTGCGCGCCCCCCGCTGCACATCCCCTGATATGGCGACCTATTATATGTCTTCCCGCACCTGTCACTACGGCCGCAGCCTTCTTGAGCGTGCCCTGGAGGGCGGCTTCAATTTCCTGGATGCCCAGCTGGCTACCGAGACCTGCACCGTGACCTGCCGTTTTCAGGAGTACCTCCAGCGTATGGATATCATCCAGAATGAGCGCTTCAAGTGCGAGTTCATGGATGTCCCGTTCAAAAAGACGGAAAACAGTATTGACCATTACGAGGCACAGATCAAGGCCCACGTCCTGGATTTCCTCCATGACAATTACGGCGTGGACACCTCTGACGAGGCCCTGCGCCAGACCATCGAGAGCCACAACGAGCTCTGCCGTATTATGCAGGCTATCGGCGATTACCGCAAGCTGGACGTGCCCACCATCACCGGCTATGAGTACCATGTCATCAACCTGGTGACCCTGGCCTGTCCCAAGTACCTGATCATCGACAAGCTCCGCGAGACGCTGGAGGAGCTGAAGACCCGTGAGCCGGACGCCAGACCCCAGTACCGCTGCAAGGTCCTGCTGGCCGGCAGCGAGAACGACGACCCGGACTTTACCAAGCTTATCGAAAGCTGCGGCGCCCTGGTGGTGGCGGACCGCTACTGCTACGGCGGCATGGAGTCCCGTCTGCCCATCGAGATCCGGGAAGGGGAGACGCCACTGCGTGCCATCGCCCGCCACTATCTGCTCACCAGCCAGTGCACCCGCTTTATGGAGCAGCATGAGATGCGCCAGCGCAAGCAGCACATCGCCGACCTGGCAAAGGCGTACAAGGCGGACGGCATCATCGTGGCCTCCAACAAGTTCTGCGAGTACTGGAGCTATGAGCGTGTCATCGATACCGTCGTTCTCCAGCGCGACTTCGGCTATCCTGTCTGTTCCATCGAGAAGGAGTATATCAACGCGGCCAGCGGCCAGCTGCGTACCCGGTTCCAGGCGTTCATTGAGAGCGTGGAGATCAAGAAGATCCAGGAGGGCGTGAAGAGATGAAGAAATTTGATCTGAAAAACGTGGTGGAGAAGGTCAAGACCACGGATTATAAAAAGCTGGCTAAGGATTTCTGGTACGGCAAGCCCCACGGCGAGCGCCGCCTGGGCGACCTGTACTGCGACAAGACCGGATTGTACAAGCACCGCGAGTGGCGCGGTGTGAAGGACACCTTCTACTATTTCAACAAGGTGTGGCTGTACAACTACGGTATGCTGGTCTACGATGTGATGCGCTACGGCGGAATCTGGACCTTTGCCAAGGGCTGCTGGCGCTATCGCTGGATGGGCCAGACCTATCTGCCCGTGCTCCACTGGTTCGACCGCGGCATGGAGGGCCTGCGGGGTGAGGCGCTGCGCGCCTGTCCGCTGCACTATCGGGCCATGACCAACGCCACTATCTACCAGTTCATGCAGATGTTCCGCAACGACCTGAACACCAACAAGGGGAATAAGCAGGTCCAGGCGCGGCACGACAAGACCATCGCCCACGACGAGACGGTGTGGGGCGGCATTTTCTATCCCTTCAGTAAGGAGGTGGAGAACATCCCCCTGCAGATGATCCCGTATTTCGTCACCTGCCATGTGAACAACCACACGGTCCTCAACTACATCGACGCGGTGCAGTCCCTGGGCCTGCCCGGCGACCCCTGCCCCATGTGTCAGGCCGAGGCCGGACTGTTCGTGCTGGATGATGTGCCCGACTACTACAAGGCGGTCATCACCTCCAACGAGGCATGCGACGGCTCCGTGGCCACGTCCATCATTCAGGACTGGCTCATCGACAAGCCCCTGTTCGCCATGCCCCAGCCCATGCAGTTCGACGATCCGCTGGTCCACAAGCACTGCATGAAGGAGATCGAGGAGGCCTGGAAGTTCATCGAGGAGCAGACCGGCGTTCCCTTCGACTACCAGCAGCTGTGCAAGAAGCTGGAGAGCCAGAACGAGCTCCAGCGCTTCGAGTGGGAGAAGTGGGATGTGGCGGCCAACACCAATTATTATCCCATCAACGGCGTGTCCCAGGCGCTGTACCGTATTTACCAGTCTCAGTACGGCGATCTGCCCATCTGGCACGAGACGGACAAGAAGGTCCGCAAGATCATGGAGAAGTGCGTGGAGCAGCGCATCAACAACTTCCCGCTGACCCGCCACCGCGTCATTGCCTGGTCCTGTGCGCCGCTGTACTATTCCAACTGGTGCACCTGGGCCTATAACTGCTGGGGCCTGAACACCATCATGAACATGGACTCCCTGATGTTCGACATGACCCTCCGCACCGACGGCTACGAGCACACCCTGGAGGACATGGCGACCTACCACGAGTGGGCGCCGATGCGCCGCATGGCTGTGGGTGGTATGCACCACATCTTCGAGCTGTGGGAGAACATGGAGCGCTTCCACTGCGACATGGTCATGATGTACGACCAGCTGCTGTGTAAGGGTATGCAGGGCGTCCACGGCCTGTTCGAGGATGAGTTCCGCGCCCGCAATATCCATGCCATCTGGATGCCCCATGCCCTGCCCGACAAGCGTAATGTCTCCCGGGCCGAGATCCGCAGCATCATCAACGACTACATGACCACCGTCATGCAGGAGGAGCCGCTGGATCCGTCTTTGCTGGAGTTCGACGATTCTATGAGCTGGTAAGAGGAGGAAGAGAACATGAAAACTGTATTCAAGATTTTGAAAAAGGTCATCCTGATCGGATTGGGCGTCTACGCCGCACTGTTCGCCGTGTTCTTCTTCGACCTGGACGGCAAGGCGCTGTTCTACGGTGTGGAGCCGTTCCTGTGCCGCCATTACGACCGCATGGAGCGCCGAGATCCGCTGAAGCAGAAGTACGATATGGACAAGCCCCGATACGAGTATAACAAGTGAGGCGATACCCTTGAGCGAACACAGTCATACCCACACCCATGTGGACGAGAACGGCCATGTCTATGAGCACAGCCACGGCCACCACCATTCCCATGCCCAGACCAAAGCCGTGCTGAACCGGCTCAGCCGGGCCCAGGGCCATCTGGACGCCGTGCGGAAGATGGTGGAGCGCGGTGAGGACTGCGCCGAGGTGCTGGTGCAGCTCAGCGCGGTGATCTCCGCGCTGAACGGCACGGGCCGCGCCATTCTCAAGGATCACATCAGCCACTGCATCGTGGATGCGGTGGAGGCCGGTGACCAGGAGGCCATCCAGGCGCTGAACGATGCCATCGACCGCTTTATGCGGTAGCGCTCCGGACACCGGCGGCAGAATGTCTGAATACCGCCCTGCGGCATTGACAGCGGCAGGGCGGGGGACTATACTAAACGTGAGTGACAGAGAGGGAGGAAGACTATGATTTCCGGCATCGTCTACACATCCAATTCCGGCTACACGGCGCAGTACGCCCGTCTGCTGGGCGCCGCGCTGGATCTGCCTGTGACCGACGCCAAGTGGGGCGCCGATCCCCATCCGGGCAGGGCGGTCATTTACCTGGGCTGGCTCATGGCCGGCAAGGTCCAGGGATATGCGAAAGCGGCCAAAGAATTTGATATCCGCGCCGTCTGCGCCGTGGGCATGGGTCCCGCCAGTCAGGCCGGAGCCGAGAAGGTCCGGGCCAAGATGGGCATTCCGGCGGAGGTGCCGGTATTCACCCTGCAGGGCGGCTTCGATATCAACAAGCTGCACGGACCCTATAAGTGGATCATGCAGCTGAAGTGCAAAGAGATCCGCAAAACGCTGGCGGGGAAGGCCAGTCTCAGCCCCGCCCAGCAGCTGACCTACGACATGGCGACCAAGGGTGCCAGCGCCGTCAGCGCGGAGAACCTGGCACCGATCATCGACTGGTATAAAACGAAGGAGGGCTGACCATGAGGAAGTTTTTACACATGGCGGGAGGTATCGCCAAAAAGACGCTGGCCACTGCTGCAAAGCTGGCGAAGAAGCTGGCGCACATCGTATTGCAGGCTGCCGGCGCGGCGGTGTCCGCCGTGGGCAGGGCTGTGAAGGGCCTGCTGGGCAAGGCGGCCTGCGGCGTGGGCAAAAAGGTGCAGAAGTTCATTCCGCCGGTGTGCAAGGTCGTGATGATCGTGTCCGGCGCGGTGGCGCTGCTGTCCTGCGTGACAGGCGTGATCTTGATGTGCGTGCCGTTCTTGACATGGAGCCAGATGATAACATCAAGGTTTGGTTCCTTCTCAAAGACGACGCGCTCGCCGGGAATACCGCCCTTGACGGAAAACGGCATCTGGAACGCCGCAGCGCGGGCGTTCAGCTTGTCATAGATCTCCTGGATCGTCATTGCGTTGGGGATATCAAATTCGCGGGGGAAGGTTGCGGTCATAGAGTCCTTCAAATTTTCGGTCAGGTTCGCCATAATCGTTTCCTCCTAAAACTTTCAAATTTATATATTGTTGATCCCTCGCGGGTTCCTCCCATGTGGTTGTGTCATTTCTGCCGCAGCAGCATTCATGCCGCGCGGGCAGCTGTCAGGGGCGGGGGGAACCGCAGTATTCGCAGAATTTGCCCGTGTTGGCGCCGCCGCAGGCGGGACACGTCCAGGGGCCTGCCGCAGGAATGTCCTGCGCAGCTTCGCGCATGATGTTGTTCTCTTCCGGTGCAGCTCCGGCAGGCTGCTTGTCGCCGCTGCGCGCCTGTTCAAGCGCTTGGCAGATCTCGTCGCCCATCTGACGATACTTGCGGTACTCCGCGCAGTCCTCCGGATCGACACGGCTCGCATTGATCATCTTGGGGCGTCCCGAGGGCCGATCCATCGGCGCGTGACTCATCGGAGCGCGCTGCGGCAGTTTCTGCGGTTCATAGTACACAGAGCTGCTGTTGAGCGAAAAACGCATCTCGTCAAAGTAGGGGTGGCGGACGGAGATGACAAGGAAAAAGTCGTAGGAATACTCGTAGCGGGGCGGAACGTAGCTCACGTCCTTGCCGTCTGCGTCCTCGCGCGTCAGCTCCGTGCGGCTCTCATCGATGTCCATTCGGCAGCCGGTGATGGCGTCAAAGTCCAGAATATCGGGATTGGCCTCCGCCAGATCCCGTGCGCGGGTGACGGTGAACCAGCGGTCATCCTCGTCCAGCAGCACCTTCCAATCCTCGCCGAATGAGCGGGTGGTGCGGAACTGCGCCGCCTTTTTCCGGTTTTCCTCGCGGTAGGCGAGCTGCTCTTTGATGTCCTCCACCGTGGAACGGCGGCGGTCGCTGAACCACGGCGAAAGCTTTTTCGCGCAGTCCTTGCAAAGATTGCCGTCCTCTAACTTGCGGTTGCCGAGAAGGCCGATCTTCTCGCCGCAGATGTCGCAGTACTTTTTGTCAAACAAGCCCATAACAGTAGCTCCCTCCTATTTTTCCGTCGCCGCGGACGAAAGCGCGTCCGCGGTGTTTCTGTGTCTTCCTTCGTTATTCGGCGCTTCGGCGGTCTTCGCGCCGCTTGCGTTCCCCCTGCGGGGGCGGGCCGCCGATGAAGAGGTTGGCGGCCATGGCGAGCATGACCACAGCGCCGACG
>ENA-ORLW01002428-ORLW01002428.1-human-gut-metagenome-genome-assembly--contig:-NODE-2428-length-16721-cov-6.603941_pt1 | contig 16721 bp, 14 predicted proteins | sample MGYA00243017_ERZ508829 | MGnify/ENA primary metagenome ERZ508829 (study PRJEB26277, sample SAMN04329776) | human gut metagenome | biome: human-associated habitat | host: Homo sapiens | place: USA...
TGTCAACACTTTTTTGCATCTTTTTTGAGTTTTTTCTATATTTCTTGAATTTGTTTCATTTCCCCGGCCGGGTGTTTCTTTTTTATCCCATAAACAGCACAAAGCCCCGCGCGCAAACGCAGGGCTTTGAAATACAAACGATTACAATTCTCCCCGGCCGGACAGCGCCCGGTACAGGGTCGTCTCATCGGTATACTCCAGGCTGGCACCCACGGGCAGGCCATAGGCCAGACGGGTGGTCTTGATGCCCAGGGGCTTGATGAGCTTTGCCAGATACATGGCCGTTGCCTCACCTTCAACGGTGGGGTTCATGGCCATGATCACTTCCTTCACTTCACCGTCCCCCAGACGGGCCAGCAGTTCCTTGACCGTCAGCTGTTCGGCACCGATGCCATCCATGGGGCTGATGAGACCGTGGAGCACATGGTACATTCCATGGTACTCCCGGGTGCGCTCAAACGCCTGCACATCACGGGGCGTTTCCACCACACAGATGACAGAGCGGTCCCGCTTGGCACTGGCACAGATGGGGCAGAGCTCGGCTTCGGTATAATTCTGGCAGACACGGCAGCGGTGGAGCTTGGTGTGGGCGTTCTGGATCGCACCCGCCAGTGCGGCGGCATCCTGATCCGACATGCTCAGTACCTGATAGGCCATCCGGGTCGCACCCTTCCGCCCAATGCCCGGGAACTTGCTGAATTCTTCGATCAGCTTTTCCAGCGGGGCTGCATTATAACCCATGGTGCTCCTCCACTTTGATCAAAGACCAGGAATGTTCAGGCCGCCGGTCAGTTTGCCCATTTCGGCCTCGGCAGTCTCATCCACCTGCTTGACGGTTGCATTGACGGCAGCAGCCACCAGGTCTTCCAGCATCTCGATATCATCAGGGTCCACGGCCTCAGGCTTAATGGTGATGCTCAGCACCTCGTGCTTGCCGTTCATCTTCACAGTGACCATCTCACCGGATGCACTGCCGGTGTACTCAGCAGCTTCCAGCTCTGCCTGCTTGGCCTTCATATCTTCCTGCATCTTCTGGGCCTGACGCATCAGGGAGTTCATATCGGGGCGGCCGAAGCCTGCGGGCATTCTTGCTTTCATGGTTGGTTCTCCTTTTATTTATCGTTTTTTGCGTTCACTATCCTCAATCGACACCTCCAGCCCCAGCTGTTCCAGCTTGCGGAGGGATTCCTCGGCGTTGGCCGAAGCGCGATTGACTGTCTTGGATTCATAGGGGCCGATGGGCACCGCCACACCGGACACCTGCGCGATCAGCTTTTTGATGAGCTTCTGGCTTTCCTTGTTGGCGCGGATAAAATCCCGGAAGGTCTTTCCTCCATCGATAAGCACCCGGGTACCATCAAAGTAACCCTTGGACTTTTTTAGATAGGTATAGAGCATGGGATCCTGCTCCTGCAGGAGCTTGATGACCTCTGCCCACTGCGGGAAGGGATTGATCCCCTCTGCCGCCACCTTGCGGGGCTTGTTCAGCGCCGGGTCAGCCGTATATTCCGGCTTGGGCTCCGACTGAGGCTGGGCCGCAGACACTTCCTGCGCGGGAGCCGGAGGCGCTTCTCTCTGCGGCGGCGCAGCCGGCGTCGACTCGTCCCAGGGGGGAGGAGCTTCCGAAGTCACCGGCGGTTCCTCCGGCAGGGGCGGCAGCTCTTCTTCCGCAGGAGCTGCTGCTTCTGCCTTAGGCGGTTCCATGGGCTGAGGTGCCGGTTCCGGCTCAGACTGCTGCATCGGTGCCGGTTCCACAGAAGGTTCCTGCACGGGAGCCGATGCCGCCGGTGCACATACAAAAGGTTTGACCGGTGCCGACGCAAACGGTCTGGGGGCCTCCTGTGCAGAGACCGCAGGCCGGGCGGCGGGCACAGCCTGTACCGCCACCTGCTGGGGCGGCTCCGAAAGGCTGAACAGGGCCAGTTCCAGCTCTATCCGCTGGTCACTGCCACGGGTCATGTGCTCCAGAGCGTTGCCCAGAGCCCGGATGGCCCGGATCGCCTCCCGCTGCCCCATCCGGGGGCCTTTTTCCAGATAGAGCTTTTCCTCTTCCGGAGATACACCCGAGAGCAGTGCCTGCCCGCCGGGCAGGGCCGCCAGCATCAGCGCACGGTAATGGGCAATAAGCTCCTCGGTCAGCCGCTTCACATCCACCGACTGCTGGCGCAGCTGAGCCAGCTGTGCCAGTGCCGCGGCGGCATCCTGCGCTTCCAGTGCATCCGAAATATGGAACAGATAGCTCCGGTCGGTCACACCTGCCATCCGGCGGACAACGTCCGCATCGATCTTTGCCGTGACACCGGCACAGGTATCCAGAATGGACAGCGCGTCTCGCATGGCACCATCGGCAAGGCGGGAGATGAGCTCCGCCCCCTCGCCGGACAGCTCCAGTCCCTCCTGCCCGGCGATGTACTCCACACGCTGGGCGATATCCTCGGGGCCGATGCGGGTAAAATCGTACCGCTGGCACCGGGAAAGGATGGTGGCGGGGACCTTCTGGATCTCCGTGGTCGCCAGAATAAAGATGACGTGGGCGGGCGGCTCCTCCAGCGTTTTCAGCAGGGCATTGAACGCTGCCGTGGAGAGCATGTGCACCTCGTCGATGATATATACCTTATAATGACAGGCGCTGGGGGTGTAGGCCGTTTCATCACGCAGATCACGGATATCGTCCACGCCGTTGTTGGAGGCCGCGTCCATCTCCACCACGTCCAGAATGCTGCCGTTGTCGATGCCTCTGCAGATCTCACACTCACCGCAGGGGTCACCGTTCTGGGGATGCAGGCAGTTGACTGCCTTGGCAAAGATCTTGGCACAGGTGGTCTTGCCGGTGCCGCGCACGCCGGTAAACAGATAAGCGTGGCCCACACGGCCTGTGGCGATCTGGTTGCGCAGTGCGGTCACGATGCCGCGCTGGGCCACCACATCCTCAAACCGCTGGGGCCGCCACTTGCGGTACAGGGCTCGATACATCTGCTTCTCCCCTTTCAACAAAAAAGCCGGGCAGCGCTGACGGGGTTTGACCCCCGCCTTGCGTAACTCGGCATACGGATGCAGGCTGACTGAAACGCACGGGACACACCGCTTAAGGCTGCTTGGTTCCCCACCTGACCTGGTTCACAGCGGCCCCATCGTACAGGGCCCGCATCCGTATGCCGAACCACGCAGCAGGCGCTGTCCGGCATGGCACATTTTGTGCTTGATTATTATAGCATGTTTCGGGGGAGAATGCAAGTATTAAACCTTGCCGACATCGCTTAGGAAAAGCCTTTCTCTGTACAACCTCTCAGTCACGGCGCAGCCCGTGACTGAGAGGCTGTACGAAGCTGCACGCTCCCTTATACAGCAAAAGCCCCCTCCGGTGCAAAACCGGAGGGGGCAAAAGCGCTTAATTCACAGATTAAGACTGGCAGGCAGTGATCAGGCTCATCTTGTAGACCTCGTCAGCGTTGCAGCCACGGGACAGGTCGTTGATGGGTGCGTTCAGGCCCTGCAGAATGGGGCCGTAGGCAGCGTAGCCGCCCAGACGCTGAGCGATCTTATAGCCGATGTTGCCGGCCTCGATGCAGGGGAAGATGAAGGTGTTGGCCTGGCCAGCGACCTTGCTGCCCTTGCACTTGACCTGTGCAACTTCGGGAGCAACGGCAGCGTCAAACTGCAGCTCGCCGTCCACAGCCAGCTCGGGGTCCATCTCCTGAGCCTTGATGGTAGCGTCATGGCTCAGAGCAACGGTGCCGCCCTTGCCGGAACCCTTGGTGGAGAAGCTCAGAACTGCGACCTTCGGATCGATGCCGAACAGCTTTGCGGTCTTGGCAGTCTCAACGGCCACCTCAGCCAGCTTTGCGGATGCAGCGATCTTGACCTCGCCGGTAGCCTTATCAACGGTATCGGTGTAATCAATGTTGACAGCGCAGTCGCCCATGGCAATGCGCTTCAGGCCCTCTTCGCCAAAGTCACGGTCCAGAATGAAGCAGGAGCTCACCAGGTGTGCGCCCTTCTTGGTCTTGACCAGCTGCAGAGCGGGGCGGATGGTATCGGCGGTGGAGTAAGTAGCGCCGCCCAGCAGGCAGTCAGCCTTGCCCATCTTGACCAGCATGGTGCCGAAGTAGTTGGACTTCTTCAGCATTGCGGTACACTCTTCAGCGGTCTGCTTGCCCTTGCGCAGCTCGACCATGGTGTTCACCATCTCGTCGAAACCTGCGTAGTTCTCAGGGTCAATAATCTCAGCAGCGGAAATATCAAAATTGCCTGCGGCAGCAGCGGCCTTGCACTCAGCCTCGTTGCCCACCATGACAACCTTCAGAACGCCCTCGGCCAGCAGCTTGCTGGCTGCCTCCAGGATGCGGGGGTCATTGCCCTCGGTAAAAACGATCGTCTTGGGGTTTGCCTTCAGCTGTGCTACCAGCGGTGCGAACATATCAGCCATTGTTGATTACCTCCGAATTAACTATCCAAAATTCACATCCGGGTGTCTGTTGGACACAAGGATGCCTTTCTCTTTTATTCTAGCACACCCGGCAAAAAGTTCAAGACAAAATTGGCTTTTTGTGCTATTATTTTAGGAGAAAACCATTTTTTATTTGTGAATAAATTATCATTCAGCTGCAAGGAGATCAAACTGCTATGGATTGGGATACATTAAAGGCCGAGTGCCTTGCCTGCCGCAGATGTGAGCTGTGCACTGACCGCACCCATGTGGTGTTCGGGCAGGGTGTCCAGACTGCTGAGGTGCTGTTCGTGGGCGAAGGCCCGGGCCAGAGCGAGGACGAGCAGGGCCTGCCCTTTGTGGGCCGCAGCGGCCAGCTGCTGGACAAATACCTGTTTGCCATCGATCTGGACCGGAGCAAAAACTGCTACATTGCCAACATCGTCAAGTGCCGCCCACCCCAGAACCGTGACCCGCTGCCCACCGAGAGCGAGGCCTGTATGCCATGGCTCCGGGAACAGTTCAAGCTGCTGCAGCCAAAGATCGTGGTCTGCCTGGGCCGCATCGCCTCCCAGCGGATGATCCGCACCGATTTCTCCGTGACCAAGGAGCACGGCACCTTTGTGCAAAAGAACGGCGTATGGTTCATGGGCACCTTCCACCCCGCCGCCCTGCTCCGGCAGGCGCAGAACAAGCCCGCCGCCTTTGCGGATTTTGTGGCTCTGCGGGATAAGATCCACGAGGTGTGCGGGCACACATATTAACAAGCTCACCCTCTCCGTCATTGCTGTCGCAATGCCACCTCTCCCGAAGGGAGAGGCCTTGGCAGAAAGATGAAGCTCACAAAAACTGCCAAGGGCTCCCACTTTGGGGGAGCTGGCGAGCGGAGCGAGACTGAGAGGGCAAGGCCGTTTCCAAGTATCATCTCCCTTCATTTTTGCATACCCTAAAGCAAAAGTGAGGTGTTCTGATATGAAAACGATCCAAAGCCGTTCCCCCGATTTCTTTCTGGGGGCCACCACACCGGCGGGCTTCAAGGGTTATTTTGAGCCGCTGCGCCGGGAGCCCGGGATGCAGATGCTTCTCATCAAAAGCGGACCGGGATGCGGCAAATCCACCCTGATGAAGCATCTGGCCCAGGCCGCCGAGCAGCAGGGCCAGCGCATCGAAAAGATCCACTGTGCCAGCGACCCGGACAGTCTGGACGGGGTCATCTTCCTCGACCAGAAACGCGCCATCATCGATGCCACCGCGCCCCATGTGGTGGAGCCGGACGCGCCCGGGGCTGATGAGCTGGTGGTGAGCCTGTACCACACCATCGATGCCGGAAAGCTGGCTCCCCACCGGGACGAGGTCAAGGCCCTGTTTGCCCGGAATGCCGCCCTGCGGGGCCGGGCAGCCCGGTATATCGCATCGGCGGGCAGCCTGATGCTGGACAGCCGCCGGGCCGAGGCCTGCAGCGCCAACTTTGAAAAGGTGCGCCGCTACGTCAAGCGTCTCTGCACCCGGCTGCTTCCCCGCACCGAGGGCACCGCCAGCGAGGAGCTGCGGCTGCTCTCAGCCATCACCCCCAAGGGGATGGTATTCTACCGGGGCATGGTAGAAGCGCTGGCCGACCGGTATGTGGTATTCCGGGATGATTATGGGGCGGTCTCCCGCCTGCTGCTGGAACTCATCCGGGCCGAAGCGCTGGCCCGGGGCTACCACATCATCACCTGCCCCTGCGCCATGCACCCTGAAGATCAGATCGACCACATCTTCATCCCGGCCCTGCGGCTGGCTTTTTTGACCGACAACCTCTGGCATCCCATCCAGCTGCCCGGCGTGCAGGCCGTGCGCTGCACCCGCTTTGTGGACCGGGAGAACCTGTCCGGCTTCCGCGCCCGCCTGCGCTTCAACGACCGTGCCGCCTCCGAGCTCATCGACCAGGCTGTAGCCCTGATGGCTCAGGCCAAGAACTGCCATGATGAGCTGGAGACTTATTACCGGGCCGCCGTGGATTTTGACCAGGTGAATGCTGTTGCAGCAAATTGTCAAAAGATCCTGGGTCTCGGGTAGGCCCTGCTCTGTACAACCTGACCGAAGCGCAGAATTTCAAGAGAAAGGAAGTGAACCCCATGCCAACCATCCGTCTCTCTGTCCGGGAGCTGGTGGAGTTCCTGCTCCGCACCGGCAGTATCGACAGCCGCTTTACCGGCTTTGACCGGGCCAACGAGGGCGCACGCATCCACCGCAGGCTCCAGAAGGCGGCGGGTGAAGGCTACGCCGCCGAGGTGTTCCTCACGGCAGAGCGGACGATGGAGGGAATCGGGTTCACCATCGAGGGCCGTGCCGACGGCATTTTTACCGATGAGGACGGCACGGTGGTCATCGACGAGATCAAGACCACCGCCGCGCCTGCCGATGCCATCACAGAGGGCATGAACCCCTGCCACTGGGCGCAGGGCATGGTCTACGGGGCCATCTGCGCCGAGCAGCGGGAGCTGGAAACACTGGATGTCCGGCTGACCTATTACCAGATCGACACCGATGAGATCATCCGCTATACCCGGCACTTCTCCGCCTCTGAGCTGGATGCGTTTCTCAACGACTTACTGCGGCAGTATCTTCCCTGGGCACGACGGCAGCTGGACTGGGTGGAAGCCCGAGACCGAAGCCTTGGGGCCCTGCAATTTCCGTTTCCAGCTTACCGTCCCGGACAGCGCGCCCTTGCCGGGGAGGTCTATCGCGCCTGTGCTGCGGGCAAGGCAGAGCAGAAGGGCGGTACCCGGCTGTTCTGCCAGGCACCCACCGGCATCGGCAAAACGATGAGCGCCCTCTTCCCTGCCCTGAAAGCCATGGGCGAGGGCAAGGGGGAAAAGATCTTCTACCTGACCGCCCGCAACACGACACAGGCCGCTGCTGAGGATGCACTGGCCCGTCTGCGGGCGGCAGACCCGGCGCTTTCCCTGCGCAGCGTGACCTTTTCGGCCAAGGAGAAGGCCTGCCTGTGCAAGGATGCTGAGGGCCGTCCCGCCTGCCTGCCGGAGGCCTGCCCCTACGCCAACGGCTACTACGAGCGGCTGAAGGATGCGCTGGCCGACCTGCTGGACAGCGCCGTCCCCTATGACCGGGCCGCCCTGACTGAGACTGCCCGGCGGCACAGGGTCTGCCCTTTTGAGCTGGGGCTGGACCTGAGCGAGTGGTGTGATGTGGTCATCGGGGACTACAACTATCTGTTCGACCCCACCGTGCACCTGCGGCGCTTTTTCGATGCGGCGGGCGACTACATTTTTCTCATCGACGAGGCCCACAACCTGCCGGACCGGGCCAGAGCCATGTACTCGGCACGGTTCTGCAAGAGCAGCCTGACCGATGCCAGACGGGCCATCGGCAAAGGAAAAAGTGCACTGAAAACCGCGTTGACAAAGGCAGACAGGGGCTTTCTGGAAGCGCGCCGGGCGGTAACGAAGCTGGCCCCCCGCCGGGGTCCATCGCCCACCGAATCGCCGGCAGAGGATCTCACCCAACAGACCAGCCTTCTGGACACCGAACCGGCAGAAGCCGCCTTCCCGCTGCCGGAGCCTTTGCTGGCGCGGGATGGCACGGTCTTTTTGCAAGAGCTGCCGAAGGAGCTGCTCCGACTGCTGTTCAGCCTGCAGGCCCCCCTGCAGGACTGGCTGGAGGCCAACCCGGAGGCCGATGCCCACGCCCAGCTGCTCGAGCTCTACTTTGCAGCGCAGGATATCACCCGGGCGGCAGAACGGTACGACACGCATTTTGTCACCCAGCTGACAGCCCGGGGCAGCGAGCTGGAATGGGAGCTGCTCTGCCTTGACCCTGCCCCCTTTGTGGATGCCAGCCTTGCCGCCGGGCGGACTGCGGCACTGTTCAGCGCAACGCTCACCCCGCCGGGCTACTACCGCTCCGTGCTGGGCTGTCCCGATGCCCGGGCCGTGGCTCTGGAAAGCCCGTTTCCGCCCGAACATCTGGGGCTCTACTGCCTGCCCGGCATCTCCACCCGCTACCGGGACCGGGAGGCCAGCGTTCAGGCAGTCTCGGATGCACTGGCCGCACTGGCCCGGGCCAAGGTGGGCAACTATCTGGCCTTTTTTCCCAGCTACGTCTATCTGCGGCAGGTATATGAGGACTTCACCGCCCGTTACCCGGACATCGGGACGCTGGCCCAGGAGAGTGGACTGGACGACGCGGCCCGGGCGGCCTTTCTGGAACAGTTCGGCCCAAGCCCAGCAAAAACACTGCTGGGCTTCGGGGTCATGGGTGGCATCTTCGGCGAGGGCGTGGATCTGGTAGGCGACCGGCTCATCGGGTGTGCCATCGTGGGGGTGGGCCTGCCTCAGGTGAACCCCCGGCAGGAGATCCTGCGCCGCTACTATGACGAAGCAGGCGGCACCGGTTTCGACTACGCCTACCGTTTTCCGGGCATGAACAAGGTGCTGCAGGCGGCGGGCCGGGTCATCCGCACGCAGGAAGACAGGGGCGTGGTGCTTCTGCTGGATGACCGCTTTGCCCGCGCCGAATACACCCGCCTGTTCCCCCGCCACTGGCACCAGCTCCAATACCTGCGCAGCACCACAGAGCTGAAGCAGCAACTTGCCGCCTTCTGGGCACGGAACCAATAGAAAAAAGCCTGTCAGCGCAAAAACCGACAGGCTTTTTCTCATGCTCCGGACATTTTCCGGCTCTTACTTCTTTCTGGGCAGGGATCTGCGCAGTTCATCCCAGGCAGTCATCTCCACCAATGTGGTGGCGCGCAGGGCGGCAAACGCTTCATCCAGATACTGCATCTCGCTCACCGCACGCATGGCGTGATCCGAAATGCACCACTTCCCAACGACCGTCTGCGCCATCCAGTAGACCATCCGCTCGGTCTTTTTCCGCTGTTTGGTGCCCTCGCGGTAGCGGTCGGTGTTCTCCGCATCGTTCACGGGTACACCTGCCGCTTTCAGCATCTCACAGCACTCCCAGGCGGCATCCACGATCATCCTGCGCTGTTCCACTGTGGTGCGGGAAAGTTCCCCATCCACCGCATAGCAGGCATAGGCGCAGGGCAGGATAAAGGCGATGTGGCTCTTGAGCCACTCATCCATATCGCTGTAATAGGTCAGCTTGTAGTGGGTGCCTTCAAAAGCAGCCTGCAGCCGCAGGCGGAACGCGCCGGACAGGGGTGCGGTTGCGCCGCCGACGGTCATTCCCATCCCCATGTGCACACTGACCAGCCGGTCATGCTCCCGGCGGCCCGCATTGTTCTGGAAGCCAAAGGCGATCTTATCCACCGGGCGCTGCATGGCCTGCAGCATCTCCTGCGCATAGGGCTCATTGCCCACAAAGATGAAGTACTGGCTCCGGTTTGCCTTGAGGATGGGCAACACATCGGCCAGCTGCCCGGCCTGCACCGTGACAAACACAAGGTCATACACATCCTCGGGGGCCAGCACATCTGTTGTCTGCATCCGATCCACCGTTGTTTTCCGCTGGAGCATGTGGCGGATGGTCAGGCCCTTCTGGTCAATGACCTCCTTCCACTCGCCCCGGGCCAGCAGGGTGACCACATTTTTCTTGTTCTGTGCCAGACTGTGGGCCAGCTGACAGCCCTGAACGCCTGCGCCGTACACCAAGATCCTCATAACGAGATACCTCCTGTTTTGCATGATCAGCCCGGCCAGAAACACCGGGCTGTTACTTTTTCAGGAACGAGAAGAAGCCCTTTTTCTCATAGGGTCGGGTCTGCACGCCTGTCACGGTGTAGCCCGTTTCGGCAATGGCAGCCTTCAGCGCCTCCACATCCACCGGCTGCTCCGAGACGATGACCGTCTCGCCCTTGGTGTGGGAAGAAGTCACCTTGTTCACCCGGGCGGTCTTGCGCACCACATCATTGATGTGGCTCTCGCACATACCGCACATCATACCATCGACCCTCAGGATCGTTTCTACCATTGTTGTCCCCTCCATACTGTATCTGCGGGCACCCCTGTCAAACTGCACAAGTCCAGCCCGCTGTTTTCGTCATTTTGTTAGTTTTAGCTAACTCATTGCAGAAACAAAAAGGCTTCTGCCCCGCACAGCACTGCTCTGCGGAACTTTGCCGATCTGTTTTCAGTTTTATCATACCATACCGGTGGGCAAATTTCAAGCTGCCCGCAAAACCGGCCGGGGGACTTTATCAAAGGGTCAGTTCATGGAAAACAGCGCTGCTTTCCAGCTCTTTCCATTGCATCGTGTTTCCTTCCAGGGTCATGTAGCTGTGGGGGCTGTTCTCCTTGGGGATGCTCACAGAACCCGGATTCAGGTAAAGATTTCCCTGCCCGAACTCTGTCCAGGCCGGAACATGGGTGTGCCCATGCAGCAGCACATCTCCCGGGGCCAGCGGCGGCAGATTGTTCACATGATAGATATGCCCGTGGGTCGCATAAATGAGCCGCCGCCCCACCGGAAGCACCGCATAATCGGCCAGCACGGGGAATTCCAGCACCATCTGGTCCACCTCGGCATCACAGTTGCCCCGCACGCAGAGCAGCTTCTCCTTTTTCCCGTTCAGCAGGGGGATGACCTCCTTGGGGGCGTACTCCCGGGGCAGGTCGTTGCGGGGGCCGTGGTAGAGCAGGTCGCCCAGCAGGAACAGCCGGTCGGCTCCCTCCCACTCAAAGGCCTCCAGCATTTTGCGGCAGTAGTAAGCCGACCCGTGCAGGTCTGACGCGATCATCCATTTCATGGCAGATCCTCCTTTTGTGCGTTCTGTTCTTATTTTACCGCCGCCGCGCCCCTTGTCAAGGGCAAGGGCCCGCTGTAAAAAGTCATACTTTTATTTTAAAAAGTCCTTGACAAGTATCCCTGTAATGTGGTATCTTTGAGCCAATAAAATATCGTGTGGATTTTTACAGCATTCTGCAACTTTTCGCCACACAATGGTACAAAAGCCATTGTGTGGCTTTTGCTTTGCCTTCAAATCCAAATCTGACCCTCAGGAGCAATGAAAATGAACGATACTTTTATGAAAACCAGACCGGTGTTCCCGCTGCTGCTCTCCATGGCCCTGCCCAACGTCATCTCGATGCTGGTGAACAGCCTGTACAACATCGTAGACAGCCTCTTTGTGGCCCAGATCAGTGAGCAGGCCATGACGGCGCTTTCGCTGGTGTTTCCCATCCAGAACTTTGTCAATGCAGTGGCCATCGGCTTCGGCATCGGCATCAATGCCCAGATCGCGCTCTACCTCGGCGCAGGCGACCACGAGAACGCCAACCGGGCCGCCACCCACGGCATGATGTTTTCCCTGCTGCACGGCGTGCTGGGCATGGTCCTCTGCATTGCCATTATGCCCGGCTTCCTGCGCCGCTTCACTGCCGATCCCGCTCTGGTGGACATGGGCGTGACCTACTCCACCATCGTGTTCCTGTTCTCGCTGGTCAACATGGCAGACCTCGCCTTTGAGAAGATCTTCCAGTCCGTGGGCCGGATGAACGTTGCCATGGTGGCGCTGATCACCGGCTGCGTGACCAACATCGCCCTCGACCCTGTCCTCATCTTCGGCCTTGGGCCGGTGCCCGCTCTGGGCATTGCCGGTGCGGCCCTTGCCACCGGCATCGGGCAGGCCGTTTCCCTTGTGGTCTACCTCTATGTCTACTGCACCACCGAAGTCGCCGTCCGCTTCTCCCGCCGCTGCCTGCGGTTCGATGCCGCCCTTGACGGCAAGCTCTATGCCATCGGTGTACCGGCCATCCTGAATCTGGCCCTGCCCAGCCTGCTGGTCACCTTCCTGAACGGCCTGCTGGCGGTCTACTCCCAGAGCTACGTGACGGTGCTGGGCATCTACTACAAACTCCAGACCTTCCTTTACCTGCCGGCCAACGGCATCGTGCAGGGGATGCGCCCGCTGGTGGGCTACAACTACGGTGCCCGGGAGCATGGCCGTGTGTCCAGGCTCTACAACCTGACACTGGGTCTGAGCGCCGGGATCATGGCCATTGGCACCCTGCTCTGCCTGACCATTGCAGGCCCGCTGATGGGTCTGTTCACCTCTAACCCCGAGACCATCGCCATCGGCCAGACCGCCCTGCGGATCATCTGCCTGGGATTCATCGTCTCGGCAGTGTCTACCACCTCCTCCGGCGCGCTGGAGGGTCTGGGCAAGGGCGTGCCCTCGCTGGTCATCTCCCTCTGCCGCTACATCATCTTCATCATGCCCATTGCGTGGGTGCTGTGCGGCCGCATGGGCCCTACCGGTGTCTGGCACGCCTTCTGGATCACAGAGGCCCTCTCTGCCGTGATCGCCTACGCGGTATATCACAAGGCAGTCCATCAGAAATAACCCTCTCTAACAAAAATTCCCGCTCGATGGAGCGGGAATTTTTTGTTATCATCTCTTCTTTTGTGGAAGGCTGCTCTCAGATCAGGCCCAGAGTTTTGAGCTCCCTTGCCACGCCGTCCTCCGTCACAGCCGGGCAGATGCGATCGCAGAGCTTTTTCAGGTTGTCAGAGCCGTTGGCCATGCAGACGCTGATGCCTACCACATCGGTCATCTGCAGGTCATTGTCGCTGTCGCCAAAGCCGATGGTATCGGCCAGCGAACACCCCAGCTCATCACAGATGGCCTTGATGCCGGTGCCCTTGTTAAACTTGCGGTTGATGAGCTCCCCGTTGACGATGGCTGACGGGGTATCCCCCAGCCGGGACTCGCAGAAGATGAACTGATCCTCATACAGCTGCTTTGCCTCGGCAAGGCAGGCCTCGTTGGGGGCGATGAACACCACCTTATAAACCGGCTCTCCGTGGTATTCCTCAATGGGCCGGATGGTCATGCCATACTCCATCGTTTTGCACCAGCGCTCGGCCTCGCTGTTCAGCTGCCCCGGCTTGCGGGGGAACAAATGGGCGAACCGCTCGATCATCCTGATGCCGCCATAAGTATCATCCCGGGCTTCCAGTGTGCACTCGGCACCGGCACGCCCCAGCACCTCCCGCAGGCCCTCGACCTGCGCAGGCTCCATGGGAAGATCCACGAGAATTTTCCCATCACAGCCTACATAGCCGCCTGCAGAGCAGACAAAGCCATCGAAACCGTAGGCAAGCAGCGGTTTCGTCATGCGCAGGTTGCGCCCGGTGCACAGAAACACCTTGTGGCCATTGGCCCGGGCCTGCCGGATGGCCTCCACGGCACTGGCCGGAACGGTCATCTCACCGGGAGGCAGCAAAGTACCGTCAATATCCAGAAAAATCAGTTTTTGCTTCATAGTTTCCTCACTCTTTCACTGCCAGTTCATGGTAAAGCCGCGAATCAGCAGACCCACGGCCAGAATCGCCAGCAGCACCAGCAGAACGGTGCGGTTGGCCTGTTTCTGCTTCTGTCTGGCCCGGGCACGGCTGTTCCGGCTGCCGCCCTGCTTCCGGTTCTGGGGTCTGCTGCCGGAGCTGCGGCCGCTCGTGTTCTGCTTTGTGCTGCGGCGGGATGCGTTACCAGAAGCCCCCTCTTTCTTCCTGCCCGCAGTGTTCTGGCCGGACCTTGCCGCGCGAGGGGCTTTCTCTTCCGGGGCTGCCGACGCAATGGGCTTTTTGGCCCCGCAGCGGCTCAGATAATCCTCAGCCAGCCGGTAATACTGGCCCAGCTCGTTGGTGCGCAGGGGCGCGCCTGCATAGCCTTCTTCCAGTGCTTCCACGGCCTCGTTGAAGAGGATCGCCGCCTGCGCAGCCGCCGTGCGGTCGGAGGCATGGGCCGCTTCATTGCGGGCGGTGCGCACCGCGTTGCAGGCCCGACGGGCAGCAGCAGGGTGCTCCGTATTGCCCAGCAGATCCAGCGGGCGGGCAGCATCCTTTTCAGGGTCCAGCAGCACCCGCATACACAGGGTGGTATCCAGCTGCTGCCAGCTGTTTCGGCCCGCCAGATCGGGCAGACGGTCATAATATTCGGGGCTCTCCTGCTGGCGGGTGCGGATGTGATCCAGCAGGGCTCCCAGGCTGTGCTCCCCGGGTTTGTTCTCCCAGTGCCAGCGCAGTAGCTTGCGGCTGATCTCATCGCAGGTAGTTTTGATTTCAAAAGCGGTTTGCAGTGCTTCGTCGGGCATAACGTTTCTCCTTCGTACAACCAAAAAACGGAGGAAGCGCAGCCTCCTCCGTCATTCATTTACATCATAAACTGATAGTAGACGAAGCCCCACAGCGCAATGCCTGCGCAGACGATGGCGGTGATGGGCGGGACCCAGCGGACGAGGGTCTCGGCAATGCCGTCGCGGCTCTCTTCCGCATCGTCCTCCTCATCGTACTGCTCCACCTCGGGTTCCGGCTGGCGGGCCGGGGCGGCACGGCGGGCAGCAGCAGGCATCACACGGGTGCCCTCGTCATCCACAGCCGCTGCACCGCTGCCGGGGAACGCCGCGCGGGTGGCGGCATCCAGCACCCGGGTAGGCTCTGCTTCCGGAGCAGGGGTGTGTTCCACCGGCGGTGCAAAGCCGGTCGGAGCGCCGACAGGCTCTGCCGGGCGGGCCGTCGGGATGACCCGGGTGGGTTCTGCCTGCACCGGCGCGCTGGCCACGATGCGGGTCGGCTCTTCCTGCGGAGCGGCGCTCACCACGCGGGTAGCCTCCGCCGCCGGGGCCTGCTCTGCAGGGGCGGCCTTCTGGCCAGGCTGCAGCAGGGTGTTCAGGGCGTTCTGCAGCAGGATGCGGTCACAGCCGCACTCGGTGCAGTAGACCGTGTCCTCTTCCTTCGGGTGGAAGGAACCGCAGGCACAGTACCAGCCGTTCTCGAACACCTGCGGCATATACTTGAGGCCGCTGCGGTTCATCCGGCTTTCCAGCGCCTTTTCCAGCTCCGGACTCAGGCGGCGCGGGGCCGGCAGACGGACGCGCTTGATGGCATCCAGATGCACGACCTTTTTGCCGCTGTATACGTTCTTCAGGACCACATCCACGCTGGTGATGGCCTTCTGGGTCACGAACACGGCATCGTCCATGCCAAAGCTCTCACCGGGCTTGACCTCGATCTCGCGGTATTCAAAGGCATCCTCACACAGGATGATACCGTCCACACCCTTACACTTGAAGTGGATCTCCAGTGCAGTCAGGGTAACCTTGGAGATGTTCTTGAAGGTCAGGCAGACTGCGTTCTCGCCGCTGAGTTCGCCCTTGAGCAGTTCCACACAGACGAACTGCACCGGGCTGCCCGGGGTATAATAGTTGGCCCGGGTGCGTGCGACCGGGTTAAAATTTTCCTCCACGACACTCGCTCCCTTCGATCATTCGTTTTCCTGCGGGGCATCCTGCGCCGGGTCGGGCATTTCCTCGCCCAGCACGGCCTGCTCCGCCTGTTCAGCGGGCTCTGCGCTCTCGGCAGGTTCTGCGGTCTCCACAGGGGCCGCCGGTGCGGCGGGTTCCTGTGCAGGCTCGTCGCCGTCACGCGGGGGCAGCTTGCCGCCAGCCATCACGGTGTTGAACTCCTTCTCGTTGAGCTTTTCGCGTTCCATCAGAGCCTGTGCCAGCGCATGGAGCTGGTCGATGTGCTCCGTCAGGGTGCGGCGGCAGGTCTCGTAAGCCTCATCGATGATATCCCGCATCTCGCCGTCGATCTCGGCAGCGGTGCTCTCGCTGTAGCCCTTGCCCTGGGTGAAATCACGGCCCAGGAAGGTCTCCTCCTGCGAGGTGCCGTAGACCACAGGGCCCAGGCGCTCGGAGAAGCCGTACTTGGTGATCATCTGGCGGGCAATGTTGGTTGCCTGCTGCAGGTCGTTGGAGGCACCGGTGGAGATATCCTCCAGGATCAGCTGCTCGGCCACACGACCGCCCAGGCTGGAAACGATATCCTCGAACATCTCACCCTTGGTCACATAGCTGCGATCCTTTTCAGGCAGATACATGGTGTAGCCGCCAGCCTGGCCGCGGGGAATGATGGTGATCTCATGCACACGGGGATGGTGCTTGCAATAGAAGCCTGCCACGGCGTGGCCCGCCTCATGGTAGGCGGTCAGCTTCTTTTCCTCGGCAGTCACAACACGGCTCTTCTTCTCAGGGCCTGCCATGACCTTCATGGAAGCTTCCTCGATGTCCTCCATGGTGATAGCCTTGCGGCTGCGGCGGGCAGCCAGCAGAGCGGCCTCATTGACCAGGTTCTCCAGGTCAGCACCCGCAAAGCCTGCAGTGCGCTGTGCGATGACCCTGAGGGAGACATCAGGAGCCAGAGGCTTATTCTTGGTGTGGACCTTGAGGATCTCCTCGCGGCCCTTGACATCGGGCAGGCCCACATAGACCTGACGGTCAAAGCGGCCCGGACGGAGCAGTGCCTTATCCAGAATGTCGGCACGGTTGGT
>ENA-ORLW01002429-ORLW01002429.1-human-gut-metagenome-genome-assembly--contig:-NODE-2429-length-16719-cov-2.520250_pt1 | contig 16719 bp, 12 predicted proteins | sample MGYA00243017_ERZ508829 | MGnify/ENA primary metagenome ERZ508829 (study PRJEB26277, sample SAMN04329776) | human gut metagenome | biome: human-associated habitat | host: Homo sapiens | place: USA...
GGCTTTGGAATTCAATACCCATGGGAATCAGGATGGCAGAACTATTACTTTGCAAAGAATGTGCAGGGAGATATCATAGCGATCTACCGGTACGACTACGATGCCAGCACACAGAAGCCCTATGGGACCCTGATAGCGACCTACCAATACGACCCCTGGGGGAACCCGCGGGGGATCAAGGATGCCAGCGGGAAGACAATTGCGCAAACGGCGAACCATGTTGCCACGTATAACCCGTTCCGGTATCGTGGGTATCGGTATGACGGGGATACGGGACTGTATTACTTGCAGAGCCGGTATTATGATCCGATGACTTGCCGGTTTGTGAATGCGGATAAGTACGCAAGTACAGGGCAGGGTCAACTTGGGCATAATATGTATGCATATTGCAATAACAACGCCATACGGTATGATGATCAGACCGGAGAAAGGATGAGTGGACCTGGATACTCGCTTGTGAATGATGGTGGTTCTACGACCCGAATCATTGGAACCAGCGATCCCAAAGCAGCAGAAGCCGCAGCGTTTAACTTGGACAATAACATCCCGGATAAGGAAAACCTTATTGGTGCAACCTCAACTGCTCGCCAAATCGATGATTACAATAATAATAATATTATTAATAGGATTGCAGATAAAAAGATAAAGGAAGCGGCGGTTTCTCAGCTAATGACATGGGTGGCAGGTATACTTACAATAGAAGGTGAGATTGTCTCTACTTTTGCACTCAACGGGTTTGGCGTAGTTATTGGAGGGGCTCTTTTGGTCAAAGAAGAACATGATCTGCTGCCGGGATGTTATAATCAATATCAAGTAATGACCGCGGCGACATACTTAAAGCAGACTGAAATCAGTGGAGTGTATGCAAAATTCACAGTTATAACGAAAACAAACTATGTTGATTATGTGATTGGGAAAAATCAGGAATGGCGTATTGTCGGGGAAACTTACTCTATTTCTGACTATAAGTTAATAAACATGGGGGGGTGATTACATGATAGGGCATGTTAATGAGACTAATGTTTGTAGACATTGTATTATGGGCAACAGGAAAAAGTTGATGCATTTCATTCTCTTGTTCCTACATTCCAAAAAAGTATTTGACGGTCGTTGCGCCAAGTGCAGTAGATGCGGAAAGTGGATTAGACCCTCTAAGGCGCTGATGCGAGCACAAGGTATGCTCGCGGGAATTTTCATAACACAGGGAATTGGGTTTATATTTTGTGGGGAGCATATCTTATATTTCCTTGTTTTTGAAGCAATTCCCCTAGCTATAGTGCTAAATACTGTCAGAACCGTTCTGCTTATTTTTATGAAGTGGGATATTGAAGATGATCTATCTAATGAGTATAAATACTATGAGTTTATAAATCAGAGAAGGTCAGACTTGTTAAATGGCGTACTGACTGGAGCGGCAATAGGATCATTAATATCTCTTGCAACAGCAATATTTATTAGTATTTTATAACCGAGTAGCTGTGGCGCAGATCTCCTACCTGGACCGCAAGGAAGAGGCGCCTACCGGCTTTGCCGCCCTGTTCTCCTCCTCTAAATTATTTTGACGTCGAGGAACGGCAAATTTTGTCGACAATCCTGAATACTTGCGATTTCTGTCGTAAAATCTCCCTATCAATACAAGAAGGGAGACAAAATTATGGAACATACGCGAATCATTCAGGATACGCTTCGGGAGCTGGGTGCGGGTAGGAAGCGAGTGACACAAAGGCGGACCGTGGTTGCCATTCAGCTGGCGCTGGAGGACGAAGACCGTCTGCTGCATGTGACGAAGGACATCTATTGTGCAGTAGCCGAAATCTTCGGCTGCAAATGGACTACGGTGGAGCGCAGCATCCGCCTGGTGGTGAAACGGATTTGGTCAGACAACGCAGAAGGCCTGATCCACATGGCAGGCTATCCCTTGAGCGAAGCGCCTACCGCTTCGGATTTTGTGGAGATTCTCTCTCACTACATCCGTAAACATGGTGCAGTTGCGGTTCAGGGTTCTCAGGAACCTTCCCCATAAAAGCTGCCGTAGATTCCCCTATGGAAAGCCAGAGATTTAGGCGACTTTCTATGGGGGAGTCCTTATATCGAAATGAAGTGGAAACGCTCCGCTGCTCATCTTTATAGAAATAGAGAAACGCCATTGACAATATTTGGTAGAGGCGCTAATGTTTAAGTTGTACAGGAGTTCCAGGAATATACACATCAGAAAGGAATTGGAGGAAGGGATTGCCTGTGCGAAAAAATAGAAAGAAAAATGTGTCAAGCGCTTTCTATCATGACTCGATTCGCCTGGCCAATAGATCCTCAAATTCCTGGAAGAACTTGGAGATGGCCGCCAAATCTGTCCGATAGTACGTGCGTGAAGGCTCCTGCTCTTGGGATAAAAAGCCGTGTTTGGATAGAGCGGCGAGACTTCGGGACATATTGCCGCTGTTGCAGTGGGCTTCGTCTGCCAATTGCTGGCAGTAGCTGCGGCCCTGTGCCAGGCGCATTAAGAGGTCCAGACGACTTTTATCGCCCAAGACCCGGAAAGCGCTAGCTACGCTATCCAAATCCGCGCTGTACATGCGCTTGGAACACTCGGCAACAACGGCACAACCGAAGACAAAAAGATTCCGATCTGGATGGAGAATGGATTCTGATGTTTCAGAATGAATCAATGCACAGTCCATCAGAGAGAAGCAGATATGACGTTCGCTGCGAACGGGAGGGGGTTGGTAGCCCATTGTAGAGTCAGCCCAAAAAGACTCCGGCGTCATAGTCTGGAACTGCTGGGTCCAATAAGCCACCAGAGTTTCCATAAGCCAGGAATGCTCCTTCAGTTTTTCCTCCAGACGCCGGGCGTAGGGGGTAATGAGTCGCACCAACCGATCCATGCACCCATCGTAATCCTCCAGGATATTTAAAACTTCCACGGCATAATCTGGCGCAAAACCGAGGCGGTATACGTTGCGAATCAAAGATTCTTGCCGCTCTCCAGGGGCTAGGGGGACGAACGATGTACCAAAGTATCCGCCGCGTTCCAAGCGGAAGCCCCGTTCTCGAATTTGCTGCCAGCTGTTTTTTAGAATGGACGCCTCTTCTTCCAGATTGTGGGATTGATGCTCACAAAATGGGAAGGTCATCGTCCAAGCAAGAGTCGTGGCATCTTGGGAACTGCCTGGCTCCCGTTTGGAGAAAAAGTACTGAATTTCCGGATCCTCCAGGTCTACATCCCGGCAGACGGTTTGAATGATCTTCTGCAGACATTCTAAGCGCCGCCGCCAGGTGTCATCCAGGCCTTTTCGGTAAAGGCGCAGCATGGTGTCGCGCACTTCCAGCATGGAGATGCCGTTCACGTATTTTACCAGCATGCCAACGGTTTCATATAGCATATACGGCTGGGTGTCTAAAATGATGCTCATAGTACCTCCTTGGGTGAGATGGCGGAAGGGGGTGAAATGTGGAGCAGCAGGGTGCTGCCGTTTGGTATTTTGCTTACTTAGATTATAAAACTAAGAATACGTCCATGTCAAGGAGGCTGCAAAAACAATTGCGTATTTACTGTGAAATGTTCGCATTTTAACAGATTTGCATGGCGGACCGGCGCCGTATGGTTGCTCTGTGTTTCCAGCGGCGGAGTATGGATGGGGAGGACGCCTGTAAATTTGTTCACAATTTATTCTGTCTTTTTCCCATGGCCTATGGTATAATACCCAAGATTGGAACATTGCCCAGGGCTACATTGGCCGGGGCAGGAAGATGTATGTTCATGTGCCTGTGGGGTGCATGTTGAAATTTGTTTCGGAAGAAAGGGCAAGACGATCATGGGTATCATGAGTAAAATTTTTGGAACCCGCTCACAGCGGGAGGTGAAACGGCTGCAACCTCTAGTTGCGCAAATCGAGGCTTTGGGCCCTGACTGCCAGAAGCTCACAGACGGGGAACTGGCGGCAAAAACCAAAGAATTCCAGGAGCGGTATCAAAATGGAGAGACCTTGGATGCACTCCTGCCAGAGGCCTTTGCAGTCTGCCGGGAGGCGGCAGACCGGGTTCTGGGCATGCGCCCCTATCCGGTGCAGCTGATTGGCGGCATTGTGCTCCATCAGGGCCGGATTGCGGAAATGAAAACCGGTGAAGGCAAAACCCTGGTGGCCATTCTGCCGGCCTATTTGAACGCATTGGCCGGAAAAGGCGTCCATATTGTGACAGTGAACGAGTATCTGGCCAAGCGCGACTCCGAGTGGATGGGCAAGGTCTACCGGTTCCTGGGTCTCCAGGTTGGCCTGGTCATTCCCGGCATGACCCCCGCTGAGCGGAAGAAGGCCTATGCGGCTGATATCACATACTGCACCAACAATGAGCTGGGCTTTGATTACCTCCGGGATAATATGGCCATTTATAAAGAGGAGCTGGTCCAGCGGGGACATCACTTTGCCATTGTGGATGAGGTGGACTCCATCCTCATTGATGAGGCTCGAACCCCGCTCATCATCTCCGGAAAGGGGGAGGCCTCTACCAAGCTCTATGAGATGTCAGACTTTTTTGTCTCCGGCTTGCGGAAGCTGGTCTTCGCCAAGACCGATGAGAAGGAAGTTCAGGACGATTATGATTGCGATTACATTGTCGATGAGAAGAACCGCTCCGTCTCCCTCACCGCTTCCGGCATTGCCAAGGCAGAGAAATTCTTTGGAGTGGAAAATCTGGCAGATCCAGACAACACCACGCTGAATCACCACATCAACCAGGCCATGAAGGCCCGGGGCCTGATGAAAAAGGACATCGACTATGTGGTGAAGGACGGTCAGATCATCATTGTAGATGAGTTCACCGGCCGCCTGATGTATGGCCGCCGGTATAACGAGGGCCTGCATCAGGCCATTGAGGCCAAAGAGGGGGTCGCGGTTGCCAACGAGTCCAAGACCCTGGCCACCATTACCTTCCAGAATTTCTTCCGCTTATATGACAAGCTCTCCGGTATGACCGGTACCGCCCTGACCGAGGAAGAGGAGTTCTCCGCCATTTACAAGCTGGACGTGGTGGAGATCCCCACCAACCGGCCGGTGGTGCGGGTGGATCACTCCGATGTGGTGTATAAAAACGAAGCGGGAAAGCTCCGGGCCATTGTTCGTCAAGTGCAGGAGTGCCACGCCAAGGGACAGCCGGTGCTGGTGGGTACCATTTCAATTGAGAAGAGCGAGCTGGTATCCCGGATGCTGAAGCGGGAAAATGTGCCCCATACGGTGCTGAACGCCAAGTACCATGAAAAGGAAGCTCAGATTGTGGCCCAGGCCGGTAAGCTGGGGGCAGTGACCATCGCAACCAACATGGCTGGCCGTGGTACGGATATTATGTTGGGCGGCAATGCGGAATACCTGGCGCTCAATGACCTGCGGAAGCAGGAGGTGCCAGAGGAGCTGCTGGCTGAGGCCAACTCCTACGCCGAGACAGACAATCCGGAAATTCTGGAGATTCGCCGTCAATATGAGACATTGCTGTCCGCCTACAAGCAGGAGATTGCCGCCGAGGCCAACCAGGTTCGGGCAGCAGGGGGACTGTTCATCATCGGTACCGAGCGGCATGAGTCCCGGCGGATTGACAACCAGCTCCGTGGTCGTTCCGGCCGGCAGGGGGACCCAGGCGAGAGCCGGTTCTACCTGAGCCTGGAGGATGACGTGATGCGCCTCTTCGGTTCTGAGCGGATCATGGGGATGATGGAGACCCTGGGCATTGACGAGGATACCCCCATTGATCAGAAGATTCTCTCCAACGCAGTGGAGTCTGCCCAGCGAAACGTAGAGGGACGGAACTTCCGGGCCAGAAAGAACGTTTTGGAATATGACGATGTGATGAACACCCAGCGTGAAGTGATCTATGCCCAGCGGCGGAAGGTGCTGGACGGAGAGAACCTGCGGGACAATGTCATTTCCATGCTCCGCCAGGTGGTGGAGAGCCAGGTCACAACAGAAATGGCAGAAACCGGTGGCGTCCAAACCCCGGAGCAGCTGGCGTCCCTGTTGACCCATTTTGAAAATGTATATTTCCCCAAAGCCGCCTGCCTGGCAGAGGAATGTGCGGGACTGTCCAGGGAGGACCTGACCGAACGGCTGTATCAGCTGGCTTTGGATACCTACACCAAGAAAGAACAGTTCTATGGGGAACCCCTCATGCGGGAGCTGGAGCGTGTGGTGATGCTTCGGGTGGTGGACGAATACTGGATGGACCACATCGACGCCATGGACGATCTGAAGCAGGGCATCACCCTCCGGGCCTACGCCCAAGAGGACCCGGTGGTGGCCTACAAACGGGAAGGCTATGAGATGTTCGAGGCGATGATCCAGGCCATCCGGGAGGAGACCGTACGCCGGATTTTCCTGGCCCGAATCAAAACAGATGAGGAACTGAAGCGGGAGAAAGTGGCCAAAGAGGCCGCCGCTGTCAGCACCAGCGACAAAACTGTGAAGCAGCAGCCTGTGCGGAAGGCCAAAAAGATTGGCCCCAACGATCCCTGCCCCTGCGGCAGCGGCAAAAAGTACAAGAAATGCTGCCGGGACAAGGATATTGCAGAGGGACGGACCTAACATCTCCCTCCCGGAAAGGAGTCTTCTTGGAATTTGAAACCGTAAAACGAGGCAGCCTGGAGTATGTCCAGAGCCGGCTTCTCCAGCCTGCGCCCCATTGCTTCTCCACCCGTCTGGGGGGTGTGAGTACCGGGAGCCTTTCCAGCCTGAACCTGGGCATTCACCGGGGAGACCAGCCGGAACGGGTGTGGAAAAACTATGAAGTTTTGGGCAAGGCGGTGGGATTTGCCCCGGAGCACACTGTGTTTACCCGCCAGACCCATACAGACATCGTGGCCCTGGTGGGCCGGGCAAACCGGGGGGAGGGTCTGCTCCGCCCGGTGGAGCCGGAGCGAGATGGTTTGGTGACGCAGGAGCCGGGGGTAACGCTCACCATTTTTACAGCCGACTGTACTCCCATTTTATTCTACGACCCAGTTCGCCAGGCGGTGGGGGCAGCCCATGCCGGGTGGCGGGGGACGGCGGCGGGAATTGCCGCCCGGACGGTGGAGGCCATGACCCGGGAGTTTGGCAGTGATCCGGCGGACATTCGGGCAGCCATTGGTCCCTGTATCAGCCGGTGCTGCTTTGAGACCGACGCCGATGTGCCCGATTCCATGCGGCGGGCCCTGGGATCAGAGGCGGAGACGGCCATTTCCGGTGTCGGACCCAAGTACCATGTGGATTTGAAGGCCCTGAACCGGATCTGGCTTCAGCGGGCAGGGGTCCGGCAGATTGCCATCTGCCCGGATTGTACCGCCTGCCAGCACGACCGGTATTGGTCCCACCGGGTGACCCGGGGAGACCGGGGTTCCATGGCCAGCTTCATCCAACTGCCGCAGGAGGGATTGTGATGCCAAGGCTCATTCCATTTGCAGCGTTTGCATTGTGCCTGTGCCTTTTGGCAGGGTGTACGCGGACCCCGGAGCCCCGGGAGACGGCAGCGCCCACGGAACAGGTGGGGCCAACGGTGGAATCCGGCGGGGAGGAGCGGGTCCGGAGCTTTGGCCTGTCCTATCAGCCAGAAGCCGGCTGCAATCCTTATACCTGCACCCGGCTGCCGAACCGGCCGTTGCTTTCCCTGATGTACCTGGGCCTGTTTTCCGTAACCTCCCAGTATCGGGCGGAGCCGGTTTTGTGCCAAAGCTACAGCTGCCCCTCCGACTTGAAGACCTACCGCTTCCGCCTGGTTGCAGCCACCTTTTCCGATGGTTCGGCGCTCACAGGCCAGGATGTGGTAGCCAGTCTGGAGGCAGCAAAGGGGAGCCCCGTGTATGGTGACCGGTTGCGTCATGTGACGGGAATGACTGCCGATGGGGATGTTGTGACTCTGTCTCTGGATACACCGTATGAGAATTTGCCGGTGCTTTTGGACATTCCCATTGTGCGGGCTGGTGATGTGGGGACGGAGGTGCCCTTGGGTACGGGACCTTACGTGATGGCGCCTGATGGGACGGCATTGAACCGCCGCCTGGATTGGTGGAGCGACTATCCGCCAGCGGTGGATGTTTCTACCATCACCCTGTCCCAGAGTGCTGCACCTTCAGAGATTCGGGACCAGTTTGAGTTTGGCCAGACCGATTTGGTCTGTGGGGATCCGGGCTCCGCTGCTTATGTGGAATACCGCTGTGACTATGAACTGTGGGACTGTGCCACGGGGATTCTCCTGTACCTGGGCTGCAACCGGGGAGGTGACAGCCCCTTTGCCAATGGGACGGTGCGGGCTGCGCTCACCCATGGCGTGGATCGGGCCGCTTTGACGGAGGTGTACCGGGGCTTTGCCCAGGAAGCCTATCTCCCCGCGGCTCCGGTGGCGGATTGCTATGACAGTGGATTGGCAGCTTCATATGGCTATGACCCCGCTGTGTTTTCTGGCGCGCTCTCCGAGACGGGACTGCAAAATACAGCTGCGACCCTCCTGGTGTGCAGTGACAATCCTCTCCGTGTTACGGCAGCCCAATCTGTAGCGGACAGCTTGACTGCTTGTGGACTCCAAGTCACAGTCCGTGCTCTGGACCGGGAACCCTACACACAGGCCCTGCAGACGGGAGATTTTGACTTTTACTTGGGGGAGGTACGGTTGTCTCCCAACTTTGATCTCTCTCCCTTTTTCCGGGAGGGGGGAGCCCTGTCCTATGGCAGCGTGAGCGATGAAGCGCTGGATGCCCTGTGCCGGAAGGCCTTGGAGAACAGCGGCAATTACTACGAGCTGCATCAAGCGGTGATGGACAGCGGACAGCTCTGCCCACTCCTGTTCAGAACGTATGCGGTGTTTGCAACGCGAGGGATGGTTTCGGATCTGTTGCCTGGCCTGGATGCTGTCTTTCACACGGCCAACAGCCGCCAATTGGCCGACGCCCGTGTGGATTGGGAGGGACCGGATCAAACCAAACCGCCAGAGGAACCGGAAACATCAGAAGCTACCACCGCATAACATGGACGGATGCCCCCGTGGCCCCTCCGGAAGGGGAAGAACCTTCATGACACTGTGACCAAGAGCAGAGTTGGCGCTTGGTCACAGTTTTTTTATAAAAAAGAGCCCCGCCGGGAGGGTGACCGGCGGGGTTTGCTGGGAAAAGGAGATCAAATGAGAAATGTATAGAGAAAAATGAGAGGATATCTAGCAATGCTTAGGAAGAACAATGAAGCAAAGTGAGAAACGGCAATGATACAGGAGATACCGAGACACGAATCCAACCGTTTCAAAAACGTGATGATACAGATTTCATGAGCGCAGGGGTAAAAAGTCGGATATTCTGATGAAAGCTAAAAGGGCCAGATGGAATCGTTGAAAAAGGATCCTCTTGGTCGGGAAGCGCTGCACATCAGAACATGGGACTCACCGCCTTTCTTTGAGTGTGTCTATATCTTACCACGAGAAACCGCTTTAGTCAAGCACTTTTTTATTTATTTTTCAAGATTTTTGCGCAACGGATTTCGACAGCATTCTAAAAGCAGACTATTTACATCCCCGCAGCTGGATGATTTGGTCGCGGAGGACTGCGGCGTATTCGAATTCCATCATGCGGGCAGCCTGACGCATCTCCTTTTCCAGCCGGGCAATTTCACGCTCCCGTTCTACCTGGGTCATTTTCACGCCGTCCTTACGGCGGACCTCTGCTGTGGATTTGGAAATTTCAATCAAATCCCGCACAGATTTGACAATGGTTTGGGGGACGATGCCGTGGGCCTCATTGTAAGCGTTCTGGATTTTCCGGCGCCGCTCGGTTTCCCGGAGGGCGGAATCCATGGCCCCGGTTACAGAATCTGCGTAGAGGATGACGCGGCCCCCGGCATTTCGGGCGGCCCGTCCGATGGTCTGGATCAGGCTGGTTTCTGACCGGAGGAAGCCCTCCTTGTCCGCATCCAAAATGGCCACCAGACTCACTTCTGGCAGGTCCAATCCCTCCCGCAGTAGGTTGATGCCCACCAGCACGTCAAATTTGGCCATGCGCAAGTCCCGGATGATCTCCATGCGCTCCATGGCGGAGATGTCGGAGTGCATATACCGGACCTTGATTCCGGCCTTTTGGAGATAGCCGGTCAGATCTTCCGCCATTTTTTTGGTGAGGGTGGTGACCAGCACCCGTTCCTGCCGGGCGGTCACCTGGTTGATTTCGCCGATCAGATCGTCAATTTGCCCCTGGATGGGACGAATTTCCGTTTGGGGATCCAGCAGTCCGGTGGGCCGGATGACCTGCTCCACAATTTGCCCGGAGCGACTGCGCTCGTAGTCGGCGGGAGTGGCGGAGATGTAGACCACCTGGTGCAGCTTTCCCTGAAACTCCTCAAAATTCAGCGGCCGGTTGTCAAAAGCGGATGGCAGACGGAAGCCAAAGTTGACCAGGCTCTCCTTTCTGGAGTGATCCCCGGCGTACATGGCTCGCACCTGGGGAATGGTGACATGGCTTTCGTCAATGAACATGAGGAAATCCTCTGGGAAGTAGTCCAGGAGGGTGGTGGGCGGCGTCCCGGGGGCCCGCCCGGCAATGACCCGGGAGTAGTTTTCGATGCCGGAGCAGAAGCCGATTTCGGCCATCATCTCCAGGTCATAATTGGTGCGCTGGGCAATCCGCTGGGCTTCCAGCAGCTTATTTTCCTGGCGGAACCACGCCACCTGCTGGTCGCACTCCCGGCGAATTTCCTCCATGGCCCGGGCCATTTTTTCCTTGGAGGCCACGTAGTGGCTGGCGGGATAGATGGCCACGTGTTCAAGGAACCGTTCTGGCATGCCAGTGATGGCGTTGATTTCAGAGATCCGGTCAATTTCATCGCCGAAGAATTCCACCCGAATGGCGCGGCCATTCCAGTAGGCGGGGTAAATCTCCAGGGTGTCCCCCCGAAGGCGGAACTTATTTCGGGAAAAATCCAGGTCGTTGCGCTCGTAGCGAATTTCAGTGAGCTTTCGGAGGAGACTGTCCAGGGGCCGCTCCTGCCCCACGCGCAGGGAGATGACCATGTTTTTGTAATCAATGGGGTCGCCCAACCCGTAAATGCAGGAGACGGAAGCCACCACGATCACATCCCGCCGCTCAAAGAGAGAGGCGGTGGCGCTGTGACGCAAGCGCTCAATTTCGTCATTGACGGAGGAGTCTTTTTCAATATAGGTGTCAGTTTGGGCAATGTAAGCCTCCGGCTGGTAATAATCGTAGTAGCTGATGAAGTACTCCACGGCATTGTTGGGAAAAAATTCCCGAAATTCGCTGCAAAGCTGAGCCGCCAGAGTCTTGTTGTGGGCCAGGACCAGGGTGGGCCGGTTCAACTGGGCGATGACGTTGGCCATGGTGAAGGTTTTTCCGGATCCGGTGACGCCCAGCAGGGTCTGTTCTTCCAAACCGAGCCGCAGTCCCTGGACCAGTTTCTCAATGGCCTGGGGCTGATCGCCAGTGGGCGTGTAAGGTGCGTGCAAGTCAAAATCCATGGTGCGTTCCTCCAAAGTGGGCAAAATCACGATAGTATGTTCGATTTTTTGCATTATACCATGGATGGAACTAAAGCACAATGGGGGAGGAGAAAGTTTTCGAAAAACAAATTTTCCCACGGCAGGGCGCCGCACCCTGCCGTGGGACTGCCTACCGCCGGACTGCCGCTGCCGCAGGGATGCAGACAGGCAAGTCATTGCGCAGGCCAGAGACCACGTATTTCTCCGTGTCGGAGATTTGAATGTCTACCTAAAACCAGGGGGCCATCATCCGTGCCAGCCTGGTGGTTTCCGGCAGGGGAGAGAAGCCGGGACATGCCCGGCATAGCTCCGCGCCTTCCCCCATGCATTGCCCCAGGGTAATCCGGCCGCCGGGCCGCACACAGCCGGCCAACCGGCGCAGCAGGGGATCCGGGTTGGTAAAATGGGGCAGCGTGTTCAGGACCAGACACCGGTCAAAGGGATGGTCAAACCGACAGGCCAGAATGTCCGCCCGTATCAGGTGAATTTCCGGCTGGCGGAATTTTTTCTCCGCCTGGGTGATCATCCCCGGAGAGAGATCCACCCCAGTGACACTGGAAGCGCCCCGGCACAGGTAGTCCGGGAATCGCGCCCCAGTGCCGCAGCCCACGTCCAAAACGTGAACGCCGGGCCGAATGTCCGCCAGGTCCAGAATTTGTAAGATTGTGTTGTCGCTATAGGTGTTGGCCTCGTCCCAACCTGCTGCCAGACGGTCGAAATATGCGGCTACAGATTGCTTCTCCGTACACATCAAGAACACCTCATTTCCTAGATTTCAGATTCGATCTATTATAGACCCGCTGAATGGGAGAAAACAAGGGAGTTCTGCCCCGGAACTGGTGTGTTTCCGATCTTGGTACAGGCGCCCGCTTGCCGGATCGGGCAGGAGGGAGGCTGCGGTTTATTTTCCCGGTTTATAGCTGTCTTTCAGGCTGACTGCCCGATTGAATACCAAATGATCCGGCCGGAAATCCTTGGAATCGGCGCAGAAGTAGCCCTGGCGCATGAACTGGTACCGGCTGGTAGGCTGAGCAGATGCCAGGGAGGCCTCCACCTTGCAGCCCTGGCGGATCTCCAGGGAGTGGGGATTCAGGCAGGCCAGAAAATCCTTGCCCGCAGCGTCGGGATCGGGATCCTCGAAGAGGTTGTCATACAGGCGGACTTCGGCGTCGTAGCAGTGTGCCGCATCCACCCAGTGGATGGTGCTCTTCACCTTCCGTCCATCGGCGGGGTCGCCGCCCCGGGAGTCGGGGTCATAGGTACACAGGACTTCGGTCACCCGCCCCGTCTCATCCTTGACGCATCCCGTGCACTTCACCACATAGGCGCCCTTGAGCCGGACCTCGTTGCCGGGATACAGGCGGAAGAATTTTCCCACCTTTTCCTCCATAAAATCCTCCCGCTCGATCCAGAGCTCCCGGGAGAAGGTGAGGGGGCGTGTGCCGGACTGGGGATCCACCGGGTTGTTCTCCACCTGGAAGGTCTCAGACTGGCCCTCGGGATAGTTGGTGACGGTCAGCTTCACCGGATCCAGCACCGCCATGACCCGGGTGGCGGTTTCGTTCAGGTCCTCCCGGAGGCAGTGCTCCAGGAAGGCGTACTCCACGGTGTTGGGCGCTTTGGCCACGCCAATGCGCTCACAGAAGTTCCGGATGGAGGCAGGGGTGTAGCCCCGGCGGCGCAGGCCGCAGAGGGTGGGCATACGGGGGTCGTCCCAGCCGGAGACCCGGCCCTCTTCCACTAGCTGGCGGAGCTTCCGCTTGGACAGCACCGTGTGATCAATGCCCAGCCGGGCGAACTCAATCTGCCGGGGATGATGGGGGACGGATACGTGCTCCACCACCCAGTTGTACAGGGGCCGGTGGTTTTCAAACTCCAGAGAGCACAGGCTGTGGGTGATGCCCTCCAGGGCGTCCTGGATGGGGTGGGCAAAGTCATACATGGGGTAGATGCACCACTTGGTACCCTGACGGTGGTGCTCCACATGGCGAATCCGGTAGAGCACCGGGTCCCGCATGTTGAAGTTGCCGGAGGCCAGGTCAATCTTGGCCCGGAGCGTGTACCGGTTGTCGGGGAATTCCCCGGCCCGCATCCTGCGGAACAGATCCAAAGATTCCTGGATCGGACGGTCCCGGTAAGGGGAGACGGCGGGATGGGTCAGGTCGCCCCGATACTCCCGAAACTGTTCCGGGGTCAGCTCGCAGACGTAAGCCAGTCCTTTGGAAATGAGTTCTTCCGCAAAGGCGTAGGTCCTTTCAAAATAATCCGAACCATAGAAGAACCGGTCGCCCCAGTCAAAGCCCAGCCAGTGAATGTCCTCCTGAATGGCGTCTACGTACTCGGTGTCTTCCTTGGTGGGGTTGGTGTCATCCATTCGCAGGTTGCAAATGCCGCCAAACTTCTCGGCAGTGCCGAAGTCAATGATGAGGGCTTTGCAGTGGCCGATGTGGAGGTAGCCGTTGGGCTCCGGCGGGAAGCGGGTGTGGACCGGACTGCCGGCGAACCGACCGCCCTCTGCCACGTCCTCTTCAATCAGGGCGTGGATGAAGTTTCTGGTTTCCATGTTCTCTGCCATGTATAACATCCTCTCTCGGAAAGTCTCGGGAATCAATAGAAGCATTATAAGGCATTCTGCCCCATTTATCAACTCCCCATGCCGCCAGAAATTGGAAGATTTCCGAAAGTTTCTGTGTGGTTTTTGACGAAAGAGGCGGGCCAAACCGGAAGAACCGGAAGATGATGGGCATGAAAATGTGAAAAAACGGAAAACATTTGTGGAAAGGGAAAAATTCCGGTTGTCATTCGGCCACACTTATTATAAAATAGGGAGGAGAATCATACCGTGGCGAAGTGTAAACGCGCGCAGGAGAAAGGAGTGGATTCCAATGTCCCAGATTCGGTACAAGAGAATCCTGTTAAAACTCAGCGGAGAGGCCCTGGCCGGTGGTCAGCATCGGGGCTTGGATTTTAATACCATTGGCGAGGTCTGCGATGTGGTGGGCCAGTGTGTGGCCCAGGGCGTCCAGGTGGCCATTGTAGTAGGCGGCGGCAACTTCTGGCGGGGCTTGAAAGACGGCTCCGGCCGTATGGAGCGGACCCGGGCAGACCATATGGGGATGCTGGCCACCACCATCAATGCCTTGGCTGTGGCAGACTGCCTGGAGCAGCGGCAGATCCCCGTCCGGGTCCAGACCGCCATCGAGATGAAGAGCATTGCGGAACCCTATATCCGGGGCAAGGCCATTGCCCATTTGGAGCGGGGGCGGGTGGTCATCTTCGGCTGTGGCACCGGCAACCCCTACTTCTCCACAGACACAGGGGCGGTGCTTCGTGGCGTGGAAATTGGAGCGGACGCCATTCTGCTTGCCAAAAATGTAGATGGGGTGTACTCCGCAGATCCCGCCAAGGATCCCGCAGCCCAGCGCTACGAGCACTTGACCTATGATGAGGTCCTGGCCCAGCATCTTCAGGCCACGGACACCACAGCCATGACCCTGGCCATGGACAATCAGATGCCCATCGTTGTCTTTGAGCTGAAAGACCCTCAGAACATCCTGCGGGTCGTTCAGGGAGAGAAAATCGGTACAATTATTCAGGAGGACTAAGTTATGAGCGTTGATTTTAAAGACTATACCCGCAAGATGGATAAGACATTGGATGTACTCCAGGACAATTTCGGCGCAGTCCGGGCGGGCCGTGCCAATGCTAAGGTTCTGGACCGGATTACGGTGGAATATTATGGAGTGGACACCCCTCTGGCACAGGTGGGCACCATCTCCTCCCCCGACGCCCGGACCCTGGTGATTCAGCCCTGGGATACCAAGTTGTTGAAGGAGATTCAGAAGGCCATTCAGGTTTCTGACCTGGGCATCAATCCCCAGAACGACGGCCGGGTCATCCGCCTGGTGTTCCCCCAGCTCACGGACGAGCGCCGGAACGACCACACCAAGCAGGATCGGAAAAAAGCCGAGGAGGCTAAGCTGGCCAAGCTCAACATACGCCGGGACGCCATGGATTACGTGAAGGCTGCCAAGAAGAAGAGCGAAATCACCGAGGACGACCAGAAGAAAGCGGAAAAGGATCTGCAGGACCTCACCGACAAGTACATCAAAAAGGTGGATGAGGCCTGCGCCGCAAAGGAAAAGGAGCTTATGGCCATCTGAGTACTGACGGAAGACCGGCCGCCTCGGGCAAGGCAGAAAGAGGAGTTGGGTCAGGACCTGACCCTACCTACGGTGGGATACCAGGTAGGGAACGGTCTTGACCGTTCCGCTTGTAGGGGCTTCCGATTCTGCCCAGATTACGATCATAACGGAGACGATATGGGACTGTTTCAAAAGAAAGAGCCGGTGCAGCTGCCGCCCCCCCGCCACATTGCCATCATTATGGACGGCAATGGCCGCTGGGCCCGGAAACGGGGACTTCCCCGGACGGCAGGCCATGCCGCTGGGGCGGAGAGCTTCCGCCGGATTGCCAATTACTGCCGGACCCTGGGTGTCCGGTATCTCACTGTGTACGCTTTTTCCACGGAGAACTGGAAACGCTCCCAGGAGGAGGTCAGCGGTATTATGACCCTCCTGGGCCGGTACCTGGAGGAGGCACTCCGGGATATGGAGAAGAACCGGGTGCATTTTGTATTCTTTGGGGACTTGTCCAAGCTGTCCCCCAGCCTGCAGGAGCTGTGCCGGAATGCAGAGTTCCGTTCCAGAGACTATCATGAGGTCCAGGTGAACTTCTGTCTGAACTACGGCGGCCGGGACGAGATCATCCAGGCTGCTCGCCAGTTTGCAGAGGCTGTGGCCAGGGGGGAGCGGGCCCCATCGGATCTGAATGAGGATCTGTTTTCCCAGTACCTGTATTCTGCCGGGGTGCCGGACCCGGAGCTGATCATTCGCCCCTCCGGGGAGGAGCGGACCAGCAATTTCCTCCTGTGGCAGTCTGCCTATTCGGAGTATGTATTCCAGGATGTGCTTTGGCCGGACTACAGCCCCAGGGATTTGGATGCGGCCATTGCAGAGTTCCACCGGCGCAACCGCCGGTTTGGAGGTGTCAAATGAAGCAGAGATTACTTGTGGCCGCCGTCGGCGTTCCGGCGCTGCTGGTCATTTTGCTGGCGCTGCCGCCGTTTGCCACGACGGTGCTGGTGTGCCTGATTGCCGGCATTGCGGCATATGAGCTGCTGCACACCGCTGCTAAGCAGCCCCGTCCCATCGTCTATGTTCTCACGATCGC
>ENA-ORLW01002434-ORLW01002434.1-human-gut-metagenome-genome-assembly--contig:-NODE-2434-length-16703-cov-3.988692_pt1 | contig 16703 bp, 14 predicted proteins | sample MGYA00243017_ERZ508829 | MGnify/ENA primary metagenome ERZ508829 (study PRJEB26277, sample SAMN04329776) | human gut metagenome | biome: human-associated habitat | host: Homo sapiens | place: USA...
TTTGTGGCAGCGAAGAAAAAGTCACAAAATACGCAGATAAATACATTTGTAACAAATGTAGACTTATAATAGAAATAAAATTGAACTTTTAAGCCTTTGAAGGAATTAAAATTATAAAAAGACTACTTTCTATATTAACCGCTATAATGACAGCAAGTCTGTCGGCACTGATTCCTGTGTCAGCTGATATAACTGACACAGGAACTTGCGGTGCTAACGGTGACAATGTCAAATGGTCGTATGACAGCAGTAAAAGCACATTGACTTTATCAGGTACAGGGGCTATTGAAAACTATTTTTCAAGCTCACAGCCTTATTTGAATTGTCATGCAAAAACAGTCATTGTCGAAGAAGGATAACAAGAATTTAAAATGCATTTGCAAGCATGAAAAACATACAAAGCGTTTCATTGCCAAACAGTTTAAAAACTATAGGTGAAGCTGCTTTTCTAGATTGTTCAAAACTTAAATAAGTATGAAACCAGATAAGAATAAAACTCAAAAATTGTGTTTAAGACAGCAGACACAGCAATGTGGAGTAAATATTTAATCTGGAGAAACAGAAAATGACAAAATCATTATTCAAACAATTAGGTGGCACATGTCATGAAAAAAATGGGTATCTTATTCCAGATTTAAGATTGTCTGCCGAAGAAGAACAGCCGATAGGCATTTGAATTATCTAAAGCAATATCGCAAGGTTACATACACCAATCTCCTCACAAACGGCCGGCTTAACGCCTACCTTACCGATATCGATAAGCAAGTGCAGGAACGCTTTGAAAGGCTCATAGAGGGCACGAAACAGGCACTAAAGGCTGAAATCAGCTTGAATGAGTGCAAAGGCTTAATAATATGCGAGCGTGTTTGATGGAGATTGTGAATAACGAGAATTTTTTGCATAGTTGCAACGCATAGCAAGTCCAAAACAGAGGGTCGGGAATTGAATACCTGCCCTCTTGTTTTATGCCTTAAAAATCAGTTGAGCCCCTTGACAATATAAGCGGAAAAGCGTTGCATACTCCATCTTGCTGTTAATCTCTTGACATTTTGAACGATGTTCAGTATAATTTTATTGAACAATGTTCAATAGGAGGAGCATATGGATAGTAAGGAAGCGATAATACAGGCAACAATTGCACTAATTGAAGAAAACGGCGAGCATTTGGAAGAAATCACAGTTCGTGAAATATGTAAAAGAGCAGGTGTCGGATTAGGTCTTGTGAATTATCATTTTGGAAATAAAGATAAACTCATTGAACTATGCGTTGAATGTATGATAAACGGGATTGTCGAAAATTTTCAGCATATACGGGAGAAAACAGAGAGACTTACGCCTTTTGAAAAATTGGAGTATCTCGGCAATATGACGCTTGATTTTCTGTTTGAGCATTATGCCGTATCCAAAATTTCTGTCCTTACCGATATGAAAACACCAAAGGATAATGACAATACCAACAGAACTTATACGGCATATTTGCCGCTTGTTGCAGCCTGCCGCCCCGACCTTGATGAATCGAGTGTAAAAAGAAAAACCTTTTGTCTGATTACGGTTATGCAGCAGATGTTCCTGCGGTATGACACAGTATCGAAGCTGATGGATATTGATTTAACGAAAAAAGAAAACCGCAAAGCATGGCACAGCCAAATTCTTCACGATATTTTGGAGGTATAGAAAATGGATATTACTGTCATAAACGGGACAGAAAAATACGGTGTAACATACCGCTTGAAAGAGATATTTTTAGCAGAGTTTAAGGATAAAGCGAATATTACGGAATATTATCTTCCAAAGGATTGCCCCAATTTTTGCAAAGGTTGTATAAGTTGTATGATAAAAGGCGAAAACACCTGCAAAGACGCAGAATACATCGGAATAATTGATAAATCGCTTTTGGAATCAGATTTGATTGTAATGACCTCTCCTGCATATGTGTTCCACACTACGGGTGCAATGAAAGTGTTTCTTGACCATTTTGCTTACCGCTGGATGCCACACCGTCCTGCTCCTGAGATGTTTGGAAAGCGGGCAGTGATTATTACACAATGCTTAGGTGCAGGAGCAAAATCTGCGGCAAAGGACATCAAGCACAGTTTATCTTGGTGGGGAATTTCTAAAATCGGAATATTTACCGGCGCATTAATGGGCGATATTGTTTGGGAAAGACTTTCCGAAAAGAAGCGGTCGGAACTGACAAGAAAAGTGAAAAAACTATCTCAAAAGTTTGCACAGATAGATTATACAAAACCCGCACATACAAATTTGATTACGAAAATTAAGTTTTCCGTTTGCCGTTTGATGCAACAAATACTGCATAAAAATGACCCTGAATATCTTGATGGGAAGTATTGGGCGGAGCAAGGCTGGCTTGGCAAAATCAGACCGTGGAAATAATTATTCGTACGACAGAAAAATATTAACTTTTTAGCCGGTTACTGATTTCGTTTTTTACATAATAACTAAAATCATAGTTGTTATCCTATAAAACACAGAATAAAATTAATATTATATAAAAACGCTGTAAACAAAAATGTTTACAGCGTTTTGTTTGTTTTTAACAAAATTAAAAGGACAAATCCTTGTGTTATAACAACAGATTTGTCCAATTAATTTGGTGCAGCTGGCGGGACTTGAACCCGCACGAGACTACTCCCACTAGCCCCTCAAGCTAGCGCGTCTGCCTATTCCGCCACAGCTGCAAATTACTTATTTAGTATACACCTTTATTAATAAGATGTCAATACTTAAATTTTAAAAAGCATTAGATTATTAAATTTTTTATATAATGCAATAATGCAAAACACACTATCAAACTTAATCTAAACAAAAGAGAGTATCAAAAAGATACTCTCTGAAAAAATTCGGGTATTTAATTTTAATGCAATGATTTTACTCGTCATCGCCTGAAACACAAGCACCTTCCATATCTATATGACAGCCATCACCTGCTTTTGCTAAAAGCTCTCTCAGCATCTTTTCCGAAATACATGCACCTGTTAAATCTATATGTGCATCGTTAATCTGCTCAATACTTCTTGTGTTTTGGCTGTATCTGTCAGCCCACCAAGACTCATAGCTTAAATCCTCAAGTTCGCTGTAATCTGAATTCTCCTTTACAGGAAGTATCTGAGTTATGGCACCCATTGCCTCAAATTGAAGCTGAGTAATCTCATAATCACCGGTATTGAATTCAATCTCGTATATTCTGAGTATTGTGTCACCAAGCTTTTTAGACACACTCGGTTTGTACCTGTCTCGTTCAAGAACATATATCATTTGATTGTCTTTATTATTGTCGAATGTGATACTAAATCTTAAAACTTCATCTTGACGGTCGTTATGCCCCATCATAATACCGAATCTGAATTTATAGTCGGTATTCTTTTCAAGCTTCTGTTCAGAAACAATTGAAGTCCAATTCCAATTCCAATCACCGATTTCAAACATTTGCACATTCTCGCCGAAGTTATCGGTGATAAATCCTCTGAAGCCCTGATTACTTTCACATTTCTTATCAAAAGAAAAATCTCTTGCATTAAAGTTTATTATATTACTCATTTTAATTTCCTCCGTATTGTTTACGGCCGGTCTCTGAGTAAGCGTTAAAAGACGAATTCTATGGTCGTCTGCATACTCTGCCCGACCTTTTTTAACAAGACCCTCTGCCCTTTTGGGATAAGTCCTTCCGATTTCGTTTTCGTCTTTGTCCACCACAATAATGTTTTTTTCTATGGGTAACTCCCCCTTTTGCAGTAAAGCAAGATATTAAATTTTCGGCTTGTTTTTTTATTATGGGTTGTCTCCCCTTTGCCTATTCAAAGAATATCACAATTACATTGAATTGTCAACAAATTTTAAAAAATAAAAAGCTCTGATAATATGCATTAATTACCGATTTAAGCCCTTGCGTTTATTGTTAAAATAGTGTATAATAATATCTTAGTATTGGGTTATTATGTCCAAAATCAGGAAAACCCATAAATTTATACCGAAAGGACAGTTTTAGTTATGGATTTAGAAATGGTAAAATACCTTGCAGAGCTCGGTAAATTAGATTTTACTGACGATGAACTCAAGCAGGCTTCAAATGATATGACCAGCATTATTGATCTTATGGATAAAGTAAAGGAAATAGACATCACATATGATGCAGTTGCCGATAACAAGAATATATATCTTAACGATTTAAGAGAGGATTATAATGCACCGTCAATGCCTACTGAAAAGGTTATTGCCAATGCGACTAACAGGGACAACTGTTTTGTTGTACCTAAAGTAGTTGAATAAGCAACGGTGACGTTGCATCCTCTGCCGCCTATTTAAAGTTTGATAAATACAATAAGTATGTAAAACGGCGGGTTAAACTTCGTGTAATTATAATACAAACTCATATTAAGGAGAATAGTCAATGGAACTGAAAAACAGCAGTATCAAAGAAATAAGAAAAGCTCTGGACGAAAAGGAAATTTCCGTGCGTGAGCTTACTGATGAATATTACAGCCGAATTGAATCGGCAGATAACAAGCTTGACTGCTTTATCACCTTGTCAAAGGAAGAAGCATACAAAGCATGTGAAACAGCTCAGGAAAAAATTAATAAGGGCGAAGCCAAAACACTGACAGGAATCCCGATGGCAATTAAAGATAACATTTGCACAGAGGGAGTTAAAACAACCTGTGCTTCAAAAATGCTTGAAAACTTTATTCCGCCTTATAATGCAACCGTTATGGATAAACTCGAAAACGAGGGCATAGTAATGCTCGGAAAGGTTTCAATGGATGAGTTCGCTATGGGCGGTTCTACACAAACAGCAGCATTTAAGAAAACAAAAAATCCATATGATATTAACAGAGTTCCGGGAGGTTCGTCAGGCGGTTCGGCTTCTGCTGTTTCAGCAGATTTCTGTACTGCCGCCCTTGGCTCTGATACCGGCGGTTCAATACGCCAGCCTTCATCATTCTGCGGTGTAACAGGTATGAAACCGACATACAGCCGTGTTTCAAGATACGGCCTTGTTGCATTTGCATCATCTCTTGACCAAATCGGACCTGTAGCTAAGAATGCTGAGGACTGCGGAACAATCCTCAACGCAATCTGCGGATTCGATATTCATGACGGAACATCGGCTAAAAGAGAAGTTCCCGACTTCAATGCAAAAATCGGAAACGATATTAAAGGAATGAAAATTGCTCTTCCTAAAGAGTTTTTCGCTGACGGAATTGATGATGTTATAAAAACAGAAGTTTTAAAAGCCGCTGAAGAGTATAAGGCAATGGGTGCTGAGCTTGTTGAATGTTCTATGCCGTCGCTTAAATATGCAATTCCTGCTTATTATCTTATTTCATCAGCTGAAGCAGCTTCAAATCTTTCACGCTATGACGGTATCAAATACGGTCATAGAACAGAGAAAAAATGTGAGTCTTATGATGAACTTATCAAAGCCTCAAGAAGCGAGGGCTTCGGTGACGAGGTTAAGAGAAGAATACTTCTCGGAAACTATGCTCTTTCAAGCGGATATTATGACGCATATTACGGAAAAGCAATGGCTCTCAGACAGCTTATCAGAAAAGAATACAACGATATATTCGATAAATGCGATGTTATACTTACACCTACAACACCTACAACAGCATATCGCTGTGACGAAAACATATCCGACCCTGTTAAAATGTATCAGGCTGATATCTGTACAGTAACTGTAAACATCGCAGGACTTCCTGCTATTTCAACTCCATGCGGATATGATGACAAGGGACTTCCTATAGGAATGTCTGTTATCGGAAAGCCGTTTGACGAGCAAACAGTAATCCAAACAGCAAACGCATTTGAAAACACATTCACAAGAATTTTACCAAACATAGACTAAGAAGCGGAGGAAAAGACAAATGGAAAACAAATATATCACAGTCATCGGTCTTGAAATTCACTCCGAGCTGTTAACAAAATCAAAAGTATTCTGTACCTGTAACGCTGAATTCGGAGGCGACCAAAACACAAGATGCTGTCCTGTATGTACAGGTATGCCGGGAACACTTCCCGTTATCAACCAAACAGCCGTTGAATACGCAGTTAAGGCAGGATTTGCACTTGGATGCAACATAAGCAAATTCTCCGTGTTTGACAGAAAGAACTATTTCTATCCTGACCTGCCGAAAGCGTATCAGATTTCACAGCTTCAAAGACCTCTTTGCTTAGACGGACTTGTTCCTATCGAGGTTGACGGAAAAAAGAAAAATATAAGAATTAACCGTATACACTTGGAAGAAGACGCAGGAAAGCTTATTCATGACGACTTCAACGGAGTTTCTCTTGCTGACTATAACAGATGCGGAATTCCGCTTATCGAAATTGTTACCGAGCCTGATATTTCATCGGCTGAAGAAGCTCAGGCATTTGTTTCGCAAATTGCACTGCTCTTAAAATATGCAGGCGTCAGCGACTGTAAGATGGAGCAGGGCTCACTAAGATGTGATGTAAACATTTCACTTATGAAGCCGGGAGATAAGGAATTCGGTACCCGTGCTGAAATTAAAAACCTAAACTCAATCAAATCAATCGGCAGAGCTATTAAATATGAAGAAAGAAGACAGGCTCTTCTTCTTGACGCAGGTAAACGTGTTATTCAGGAAACAAGAAGATACAATGACAACCGTGATGTCACAACTTCTATGAGAAGCAAGGAAAATGCTCACGATTACAGATACTTCCCTGAACCTGATATTTTACAGGTAAACTTCACAGACGAAATGCTTGATGAAATCAAAGCAAAGCTTCCTGAAATGCCCGATAAGAGAATAAAGAGATATGTTGAAAAATTCGGTTTGAGCGAAACAGACGCTAAAATTCTTATTCAATCAAAAATTGTATCAGACTTCTTTGATGATGCTGTAAAAACATATAACAACCCTAAGAGCATTGCTTCATTCATTCTTCGTGAATTCATGAGAAGACTGAACTTAGGTGAAATTGACCTTGATAACCTAAACTTCACTGCTGAAGATTTTGCACAGCTTGTTAAACTTTCCGACGAAGAAAAAGTATCTTTGAATGACGCTAACAAAACCTTCAGAGAAATGGTTGAAACAGGAAAATCATCTTCTGAAATCATTAAGTCAAACGGATACCTAATCGAGCTTGACAACTCAAAGGTTGAAGCAGGAATTGATGAGATTCTAAATGCTAATCCAGCTCAGGTTGAACAGTACAGAAACGGTGAAACAAAGGTTTTCGGCTTCTTTATGGGAAAATGCACAAAAGCACTTAAAGGAGTAGGAACACCGAAAGTAATAAAAGAGATTTTAGAACAAAAGCTAAAATCCGGTAAGGCTGAACAAAAATCACAAGCTGATGCAGAATCAAATGCAAAGGCTGAAAGCAATGCAAAAATTGATATTTCAAAGCTTTCAAAATATGAAAATACAGAGAAGTTTATTCCTGTAAAAGAGTCTGATAACGATAAGATGCTTGTTATCAGCGGAGAAAATGTAATGCAGGAATTTTGTGTAGAAACTGCACAGAATAATATCGGCGGAACAGTCGAGTTCTCAGGCTGTGTTCATAAGGTTAAATCAATGGGAAGTATCTCATTCGTTGTAATCCGTACAGCAAGAGATGTTATACAAACTGTATATAATAAGGATAACTGCAAAGACAGTATCGACGGATTGCACGAAGGATATTTCGTTCATGTTAAAGGTCAGGTAAATGAAAACAATCGTGACCAAAACGGCGTTGAAATTATTTTAAGTGAAATCAAGCTTATCTCAACCCCAAAAGAAGAATATCCTCTTAAACTTTCACAAGGTGAGCTTAAATGTACTTTAGATGTAAATCTTGATAACAGAAGCGTTTCACTGAGAAACCCTTATCAGCGTGCTATATTCAAGCTTCAGGAAGGCTTAGTTCAGGGAATGCACGAATTCATGAGAATGAATGACTTTACTGAAATTCACACGCCTAAGATTGTTGCTCAGGGTGCTGAGGGCGGAGCAAACATTTTCAAAATTGATTATTTCGGACACCCTGCATTCTTGAATCAATCCCCTCAGTTTTATAAACAAGCAGCTGTTGCTTTCTATGACAGGGTTTATGAAATCGCTCCTGTTTACAGAGCAGAAAAGCACGCAACATCACGACACATAAATGAATATATCGGTCTTGACTTTGAAATGGGATATATAGACAGCATGTATGATGTAATGAATATGGAAATAGCAATGCTAAAACATATTTTTGCGTATCTTGAGGAAAACTACTCTAAGGAAATTAAATTGCTCGGTGCTGATATTCCTCATATCAAGGATATTCCTTCTATAAAATTCTCTGACGCTATTGAGCTTCTCCGCGGTCAGAGCGTTTCAACAAAGTTTGATTTAGACCCTGAAGATGAAGTTAATCTTTGCAAGTATGCTAAAGAAAAGTATGACAGTGACTTTATATTCATTACTCACTTCCCTAGCTCAAAGCCTCCGTTCTATGCAATGGACGACAGAGAAGACCCTAAAGCAGCTTACAAATTCGATTTGATTTTCAGAGGACTTGAAATAACTTCAGGCGGTCAGAGAATTCATGATTATGACGAACAGGTAGCTAAAATGAAACGCCAGGGACTTGACCCTGCCGATTTTGAAAATTATCTTGAATCTCACAAATACGGATTGCCTCCTCACGGCGGACTGGGAATAGGTCTTGAAAGACTCCTCATGAAGCTTTTGAACTATTCGAATATCCGTGAAACTTCAATGTTCCCTAGAGATTTAAACAGACTGCTGCCATAAGCCCATGCTATCACATTGCTGTCACAATACTGTGATATGCTGAATTAAAATAAATCAACAGAAAGAAACGGAGAATTAATATGAGTGAGAACAAAAACAAAGACGAAATCCTGGAAAATGAGGACTCTGAGTTAGAAAGCTCAATCTTAGAAGAATCAGCAATAACCGAAGACATTGATAGCTCTGATGACATAGATTCAGCTGAAAGTGTTGATGAAGATACAGTAAAAAAATCACAGCTGCCTTTAAAGATTATAATTCCTATGGTTGTTATTATTGCCGCATTGATTGTTACAGTAATAATTCTCGCTTTCAACAAAACAAATAAAAACGATACCAACACTTCATCAAACACTGCACTCGCAAGCTCAACTGTTGATGTTGCGGAACCTTCATTTAAAATTGACGGTGAAAAAGTTGATACCGACGATTTAGTATTTCTAAAAATCAACGGTTCCGAAGTTAAGTTTGATGAATTAAGAAACTGTTATTATCAGTTTTTATATAACTATGGACCATATTACGGAATTTCCGAAGACACCTTTAACAATGCAAGCGGTGATGAGCTTAAAAGCATGTTCAGCACCTTTAAAGAAAGCCTTGCAGAATATATAAAGGGCGGTTATGTTCACACAAGCTATGCTAAAGAAAACAATATTACTTTTGATGAAGCCGATAAAAAAACAGCAGAAGAAAATATTCAGAAAATCAAAGACGAACAAGGCGATAATTTCAAGTCATATTTAAAGCAGAATTATATGACCGAAGATTATCTTGAAACAGCTATGAAAAATAATGTTATAGCTGACAAGGTTGTAAAAAGTCTTTCTATTCCTAAGGAAAATCTTTATAAAACCGCTCAGAAAGAGCTTTATCAGATAAAGCAGATTTTTATTCCTTTCGGTTCTGAAGAAAAAATATCCGATAATGTTCTGTCATCTAACGGTGTTGAAAACTATGACAAGCTTTCAAATGCCGAAAAGGCTTCTGTTATTCTTTCCAATTACAGTGCTTTAGACGAAACTCAGAAAACCAAAGCTAAAAACGCTTCTAAAAAGGTTGCCGATAAGCTTTATAAACAATTAAAATCAGGTGCTGACTTTAATAAGCTAATGAAAAACAACACATATGATTCATTATACAAAGACTATTCAAAAGGTATTTTAATCGGAAAAGACTATGAATATGATAAAGCCTTCCTAAAAGCAGCATTAGCTTTAAAAGAAAACGAAATGAGCAAGGTTGTTGAATCAAGTTCGGGATATCACATTATCATGCGTGTACCGTTGGATAAGAAATATATTGAAAAAAATGCAGAATACTTTGCCGAATCATATAACAGTGCCGCTGTAAATAAGGTTCTATATAAGATTTACGGAAATCTTGAAGTCGAAGAAACCGATATCTATAAAAATTTCCAATACGGTGATTTAACTTAATATCTGATATTTATTATAAAAGCAGGAGCTTTAAAAAGCCCTGCTTTTTTTATTTTCTCATTATTCTAAATTTACAAACATTTGTTCTTGACAAATATAAACAAATGTTCTATAATAATAAAAAGAACTTATGTTCTATATGTTTGATTGTAAATTTGAGATAAAGGGCGTGTAATTAAAATGGAAAGGGTTATACTTCATATTGATATGAATAATTGTTATGCAACTATCGAATGCAAGCTGAATCCTGAACTGAAAGGAAAAAGCATAGCTGTCGCAGGAAATGAAAAAGAACGCCATGGAATAATACTGGCAAAAAGCGAAAACGCCAAAAGCTTCGGTGTTCAAACCGGTGAACCTATATGGCAGGCAAAGAAAAAATGTCCCGGTCTAATAATTGTTCCTCCGCACTATGATGAATATATAGAACACTCAAAGGCAGCAAGAAAAATATATTCCGATTATACAGATAAAATTGAATCATTCGGAATAGACGAGTGCTGGATTGATATTACGGGCTATTGGCGTGACGGAAAGCAGGCTGACGGTAAAGTAATTGCAGATGAAATAAGACAAAGGATTAAAGATGAACTCGGCATTACAGTTTCAATCGGCGTAAGCTTTAATAAAATATTTGCAAAGCTCGGTTCCGATATGAAAAAACCGGATGCAACCACAGTAATTACATCGAGAGGAAACGACAGCTTTAAAAATAAGGTTTTCCCTCTCGATGTCGGAGAGCTTTTATATGTCGGAAAAGCAACAAGAAAAAAGCTGAATTCAAGAGGAATATTCACTATAGGTCAACTGGCAGAAACCCCTGTTGAAAGACTAAGAAGCTGGCTTGGAAAATGCGGAGAATATCTTTGGGTTTATGCAAACGGCCTGGACAGAACACCTGTTCAGGCAGACAGTGGCAAACATTTAGTTAAATCAGTAAGCAACGGTACAACAACATACCGTGATCTTGCAAATGACAATGATGTTAAAATAATTGCATTTGCACTTGCTGAAAGCATTGCGTCAAGACTTCGTGCTATTCATTCAAAATGCGGTGTTATTTCCATTTCAATAAAGAATAAAGAACTGTACACATATTCAAAACAGACAAAGCTGTCTGTGCTTACAGATGACGCTTATGAAATTGCTTATGTTGCATTATCTCTTTATAAAGAATCCTACAACTGGGCTGCCGGTAATCCCATTCGTGCTATATCTATCTGCGTCTCTGACCTTGTTGATATTTATTCGGACTATCAAACTTCAATTTTTGAAAATTCAGATAAGATAAAAAAACAAAACAGCCTTAATAAGACAATTGACAATCTGAGAGATAAGTACGGCTATTCCTGTGTAAGAAGAGCAATAGTAATAAGTGACAGTGGTTTTGCAAGATTTTCAGCAAAGACTCACCCTGCATAATTTTTAAATTTAAAACAAATCCTCAAAATATAACAATAACTGATGAATAATAAAACGAGCATAATAAAAAATGGACATCGGATAAAGTTTCCATTGTCCATTTTAAATTACCGTGTTTTTATCTTTTTATAATCCTCTTTATATCTCTTGCCTTTCCTGTTTTTTCATCAAAATCGACCACCACACCATTAATAAAGCAAGGATTGCTGCTCTCTTTAAACATAACAGGATAGTGAAGTCTCATCTTTGAAGTTGCAATATCGCTGTCAACACCAAGCACTGAACGCTCAGGACCTGTCATTCCGACATCTGTGATATAGGCTGTATGGTCATCGAGTATCATTTCATCTGCTGTCTGGACATGAGTATGAGTGCCGAAAACTCCCGTTACACGACCGGTCAGATAGTGACCCATACACTTTTTTTCCGCCGTTGCTTCTGCATGAAAATCAACAAATATATTCGGCGTATCAATCTCAAGCAATGCTTTATCAATGGCAGTAAAAGGATTGTCAATAGGCTCAAGATACACAACTCCCATGGCATTTATGAAAGCTATCTGTGTTTTCCCTGTATCTAAAATGTACATTCCCTTTCCTATCACACCATCCGGATAGTTAATCGGTCTGAGAAGATAATCATATTCATCATATATATGCACTGAATCTCTTCTTTGAAATGAGTGATTCCCTGTTGTAATAACATCTGCTCCGCAGCTTAAAAGCATATCAAGCGAAGCTTTGGTGATACCGTTTCCGGATGCCGAATTTTCACCGTTTATGCAAAGGATATCAGCTTCATATTCTTTTTTCAAATCAAAGATATGCTTTGCTAAGAACTCACATCCCTGCTTTGATACAACATCTCCTATAAACATTAATTTCATATTTTTCACTCATTTCATAATTATATAACTTTATTGTTTTTTACGCTTTTGTTCGGTTTTTGTTTCAACAGATGCATTAGCATTCTTAACAGACTTAGTACTCTTTATTTCAAACCAGAACATCGAGCCTTTACCCTCTTCGCTCGAAACACCGAACGGGAATTCGTGAGAAGTGAGTATTCCTTTTACAATTGACAAACCTATTCCTGTTCCGACTTTATCACGGGCAACTTTTTTATCACGGTAGTACCTGTCAAATACTAAAGGCATAAGTTCCTTTGAAATCCCTTTTCCATGGTCTATTATTTCAATTCTCACACTGTCCTTTTTATTTATCTGACGAATAATAACAGCTTTATCATCACCGCAGTAATTAACTGCATTGTTAATAAGATTATATAAAACCTGCTCTATCTTAGACTCATCGGCAAAACAAATCCTGTCATCATCTTTATAATACTGAATATTATACCCGTCACGCTCAATCAAAATCTGATACCTTGAAAGTACATCTTCCATCTTTTCAGAAATTGAAAACTCTGATAATGAAAGCTCTGCATTTGAACTTTCAAGCTTAGATAGCTCAAGAATATCATTCACCAGAAAAGCCAGCCTGTCGGATTCATCAATAATTACCTGAATATGCTCAGCACGCTTTTTTGGATTGTCACCTGACAAATCTCTTATCATCTCTGCATATGCTTTGACCATTGTAAGCGGAGTTCTCAAATCATGCGATACATTCGCTATTAAATCACGTCTTAAATCTGTAACTTTTTTAACTTCCCGACCTGCATGATTTAAAACATCAGCAAGCTCCTGAGACTCTTCATATCCTTTTCCGTCGAACTTGACATCATAATTTCCTTTGGCAAATTCTTCTGCCGACTCGGTTATTTTAACAATAGGCTTCGCAATTTTCTTGGATATAAACAAAGCTATTATAAATGCCAGTTCAAATAAAATAAATGTTATAAATATCAATTGTTCCTTAATAATTTTTGTTGTTGAATCAACCGGCTCAATCAGGCTTTCTAAAAAAACGAGCTTTTGCTGACCGTAATCTTCAACCTTTGTTACATAAAAAAGCTCCTTAATATCAGTTTCTTTATTCTTGTATATTTTGGAAAAGCTGTCTTTTCCGCTGCTTAAAAGCTTATTTCTGAATTTGAATATATACTGACCGAACTCATTTTCAATATCTGAATTGAAATATGAAAATCTCCCTAAATAATTTGCTTTATGCTCAACATTTCCCAATATATCCGTAATCAAAACCGTAGCACTGTTTTTAAAAGCGAGATTATTAATAACCCCGTCCAAATCCTCAGAATCAATATTCTCTGCAATCTGCTCAGCACATTCTTTTAAATCTCTGACCTTCATCGACTGATAATACATCTCAACAAAAAAATATTGAAAAAACCAAAGTAAAAACAAAATTATCACAGTGAACAGCATAAAGCATATCCACACATAAGTACCTAAGCTTTTTTGACCTTTCAATGAATGAATTCTATCATTTTTTCTGCTAAACAATTTTTTCAAACTTATAACCCATTCCTCTCAGTGTCACAATAAGATTTCTGTATTCACCTAAACTGTTTCTAAGCATTTTAATATGTGTGTCAACCGTTCTGTCATCGCCGTAAAAGTCATATCCCCAGACTTCTTCCAAAAGCTTGTCTCTTGATAGAGCTATGTTCATATTCTTCACAAGATAGAACAACAAATCATACTCTTTAGGTGTCATTGAAACTCTTTCGCCGTCAATTAAAACTTCACGGGCAGTAAAATTTATAGTAAGTCCTTTATATCTAATTATGTCTTCTTTCGTGTTTATTGAATTTACTCTGTTCATAACAGCACGAATCCTTGCCATAAGCTCTTTCGGCGAAAACGGCTTTACCACATAATCGTCAACTCCCAGTTCAAAACCAAACAGCTTGTCATATTCCTCTCCCCTTGCAGAAAGCATAATAACAGGTACACTGCTTGTCTTTCTTATTTCACGAACAGCTGAATAGCCATCTAATTTCGGCATCATAATATCCATGATGATAATACTCAAATCTTCATTCTCGGAAACCTTTTTTACAGCTTCCATTCCGTCTTCGGCTTCTGAAACATCAAAGCCTTCAAACTCAGCATATTCCCGAACAACATCTCTTATTTTCTTTTCATCGTCAACTATCAATATTCTTGCCATAAATGTTATACTCCTTTTGCTGATTTTAGGAATTAACCTACCTTAAAACTACCATTTAATTGTGTTAATTAAGTGACAGAAATCCAAAACTTCCATCCGGATAATTGTATTGACATAGATATTTTATTTATTTATAATATAATTATACTATATTAAAATTAATAATACAATAAAAAAGGAAGATTAGCGTGAAAAATACTTTTTCACGCACGTTTTTGAGTCTTTGCCGCAAAAAGGTATTGCGTCAATTCCGTTGCCGGAACCGACTCAAATTCCGTAGGAAGGAGAGCCTTTGCAAAGCAAAGGCATGGTGATTAAAATGGCTGATAAAAAATATTACACTGTAATAAACGGAGAAGCAGGTCAAAAAGCTGAATTTCAAACAGAAGAAAAAAGATACTCACTCGGTGAAGAAATATTCAACAGTATTTCTCACGGAACAGGAAGTCTTTTATCCATTGCAGGAACTGTCATTTTAATAATTTTTTCAGCTATAAACCTTAATGCATGGGGTGTTGTTTCCTCAGCAATTTACGGAGCTTCACTCATTATTCTTTATTCAATGTCCACTCTTTATCATGCTATCACAAACGAAAAAGCTAAAAAATTTTTTCAGGTTATGGACCACAATACAATATTCTTTTTAATAGCAGGAACATACACTCCGTTCACGATTGTTTCACTGAGAGGTGCATTGGGCTGGACATTATTCGGAATAGTGTGGGGTGCTGCAATCGTCGGAATTGTACTTAATTCAATAAACCTTGAAAAATTTAAAAAGCCTTCAATAGTTTGTTATATTCTTATGGGCTGGGTCATTGCAATTGCCTTTAAGCCTTTGTACAACTCAGTGTCAAGTACATCTTTCATTTTTCTGATTATTGGCGGAGTGTTTTATACAACAGGTATAATTTTTTATGCAGTTAAAAGAATAAAATACTTTCATTCTATATGGCACCTCTTTACCATAGGCGGAAGTGTTTTTCACTACTTTTCCGTTCTTATGATTATGATGGGAGAATAAACACAAAATATAATAACACAAAAAAGACACTTCTTAATATGAAGTGTCTTTTTTATCATTGTTTTTTCTCTGCCTGTAATAAGTCTTTGCTATGTGAAAACTTTCACAACGGCAGATTCTCACTTACTGCTTAACCTTTACTTTTCTGAGTTTTTTATTCCATTTACTGAAAACTTTAACTGTTTTATTATTAGTATTCTTGTATGCAGCATATGCTCTAACCCGAACAAAGTAAGTCTTTTTACTTTTAATCTTCTTGCTCTTGATTGTAAGCTTTGTTTTCTTCAAATCTTTCTTTAAGATAATCTTGCTCTTTTTGAATTTCTTATTAGTCGATACCTGAACCTGATAACCTTTAGCTTTCTTGACTTTTTTCCAAGATACATTTATCTTCCTCTTTGCTTTACTCTTGACACTTAGCTTAATAATCTTAGCCTGCTTCATAGCTTTAACAGCTGCTTTTTTATCTTTCTTAACAGATGCTGCATTTCTTGTAATTGAAGTAGGTTTAGCTTTTGTAGGTAAAACTGATTTGTCAGAAGATTTATTTGAAGGATTGTCTGGATTATTAGAAACTGACGGAACAGGCTTTGTCGGCTCTGTCGGGTTTCCGAGTTTTAGATTTTCAATAGCTCTTTTCAAATTATTCATGGCATCTGTTCTCTGATTATCAGTTGCTGACGAATCTTCTTTTACATCGACAAGTGCATCATAAGCTTCTTTAAAAACTTTCCAAGTCTCATATGTATAATTCTTTTTTTCATGTGCTGCTGCATCAAAAAGCATTTCTTTTACTTCACCGCTTTTATTTAACTGAATTGCTTTATATGCATCTGCAAGCTTATTATAATAACTTGCTTTATCTAAATATGATGTTTTTGTGCTTTCAAGCTTTGATTTCAATGACTCAAGTTTAGATGTCATATTTGAATATCCGCTTATGCAG
>ENA-ORLW01002456-ORLW01002456.1-human-gut-metagenome-genome-assembly--contig:-NODE-2456-length-16556-cov-40.831665_pt1 | contig 16556 bp, 12 predicted proteins | sample MGYA00243017_ERZ508829 | MGnify/ENA primary metagenome ERZ508829 (study PRJEB26277, sample SAMN04329776) | human gut metagenome | biome: human-associated habitat | host: Homo sapiens | place: USA...
TAAGTAATCCTGATAATCGGAGCCAAACCATCTATACAAAATCGTTTAGGTCACGGTTTCAGGAAGCGAGTGGGAATAATACCAGAAAGGCTGAAAAGCCTTGAAAACACGCACTTTTTCAAAACAGGATTGCCTGTTTGATAGCAAAATGATAGCAGCCGCGGCGTTTGTGCTATTCTGATGTGTCGGATGGCGCGAATGGCTTGCGGGTGCTGGAATATAACTTTATAGGATGAAAAAGGCTCTGCTGACTTCCGTGAAGGAAGAACGGCAGAGCCTTTTGCTATTACTCGGATTGATTTGTAGGGAAATTGGTGAATATATCGGGGGGATATGGTGCCAGTGACCGGTACCTCATTTGTGCGGTGTTGCCTTAAAATTTTACCATTGAGAGTATTGACAAAATAGAGGAACTTATGTACACTAAATATGAAGTTCAACCGTTCAAATTTAATATGAAGATGGAGAGATACTATGAAGAAGTGGTACGCGAAGTCAAAGCGTCCCGGACGCAAGCAGGTGGAGGTGAAGGAACATCTTTGCGCGGTGGGAGAATTGAGCAAAGAGTATGGAAGACAACTGGGCATGGAAAAAGAAGCGGAAATGGCCGGAACGGTTCATGATGCTGGCAAGCTCACAGATAAATTCCAAGATGTTTTGGAAGGAAACGCATCCAGAGTAGACCATGCAAGGGTGAGCGCTGCGTTTTTGTGGTGGCTGCTTATCAAAACGAGTAAATACGCAGGGAAAGAAACGAAAGAGTGCATAAGTGAAAAAATTGCAAGTACAAATTATGCAACCATTTTGGAAGCCATCAATGCGCATCATGGGACGCTGCTCTGCTACAATCAGCTGAAGTATTCGCTACTTGAATGCATGACAACGCAAAAGTGGTTGGAAGGTAACGAGGGAAAGGAGGTCGCGTTGACAGGAGAAGAGAATTACAGGGCGCTAAGAGATATATTTCGTGAGGAACTTCCGGACTGGAAACGAATTGGAATCAAGAATATGACGCTTGGGGAAGAAGAACGGATGCTTTGGTCGCGAATGCTGCTTTCTTGCTTGGTGGATGCAGATTACACCGCATCAGCGGAAGAGGATGGAGAAATCATCCCGGAACCGCCGAAATGTGATGCGGAAAACTGGCTGGAGCGCTTAAATGCGCATCGGGCGGAACTGGCAAGGAACTCAACGGCTGATAAAAAACTCAATGCACTGCGGAATGAGTTGTTTGAAACGTGCGGCAGGGCGGGGGATCATGCGCCGGGGATTTACACCCTGACAGCGCCTACTGGCACAGGAAAAACGCTGGCCTTGCTGCATTTTGCGCTGCGCCAATGCCGCAAGAACGGTCAGCAGCGAATCATCATTGTGCTGCCGTTTATTACGCTGACGGAACAGAATGCAATTGAATATCGGAAAATCCTTGGGGATGACGTTTTGCTGGAAGATCATAGCCAACGGCAGCTGACAGAAGAGCAGCGAAAGTTTGCGCAGCGCTGGGATATGCCAGTCATTGTGACCACATCCGTGCGATTTTTCGAGGGGCTGTTTGCGGCAAAAGCCCCGAATCTTCGGAAACTGCATCGGTTGGCGAATTCTGTAATCATTTTCGATGAAGCGCAGAGCTTGTCTGCAGAATTGTTTCCTGCGACGCTCAAAACCATTCAGGCGCTTTGCAATCTGCCGAAGAAAAATGTGACGATGCTCTTTTCTACGGCGACACAGCCGGATTATCAATCAATCCCTAATCTTACTTGGCATGCTACGGAGATTTGTCCGAACCATGCCGATATGTATCAGCAACTTCGCCGCGTTCAGGTGACATGGCGAGTTTTGCCGAATGAGAGAATCTCGTGGGAAGAAATTGCGCAGAAGATGGCGGCGCAGCGGAGCATCTGCACCATAGTGAACATGAAAAAGCACGCGAAGAAGCTGTTTGATGCGCTGAAATTGGTATGTGAGACGGAATCAGTATTCTACATCACGACGGAATTGTGTCCGGCACATCGGCGCGTCGTGATAGAGCAAGTCAAAAAGCGGCTGCGCGACGGCTTGCCTTGCCGTGTGGTTGCGACGCAGTGCATCGAAGCGGGGGTGGATTTGGACTTTGACAGCGTTTTCCGCGCGCTGGCCCCGCTGGAATCAATCATTCAGGCGGCAGGACGTTGCAATCGAAACGGCCGCCATCCCGAAGGCGGGCAAGTGCTTGTGTTCCTTCCGGATGAAGAAAGGCTATATCCTGATACATGGTATGAAAAGGCGGCAACGCTGGTTAGTGCATTGCATATTGAGAAACCGATTGACTTGATGAATCCGAGTGACATTCAGCGCTACTATCAGAAGCTCTTTTGGAAGTTGAAAGGGAAGAAGGAACTGAGCGAGGCTATCCAAATGCAGGATTATGCAGGGGCCGAGAAAAACTATCGCATTATCAAGAATGACGGCGTGCAGGTGCTTGTGCCATATGAACCTGAAAACAAGCTGTTTGAGAAGCTGAAGGAAGAAGCCTTGGAAAACGGCGTGACGGCGAAGTGGATGCATGAAGCTGCAAAGCTGTGCGTGACTGCATATGCGAATGATGACTTCAGCCGTTATGCGGAGCAGCTGTATTTTGCAAGAAAGCGGAATGAGAGCAGGCAGCCATCCGGCTATTGGGTGCTTCGCAGGAAGGGTGATTATCATATGGATACGGGGATGCAGTTAAAAAATGATGATTGTATGTGGTGAAAAAATTCTTATATACCAGATTTGCCATTGACAATTCATTCGATTTACATTATATTTGTACTGACAGCTTGAAACACTGATAGGCTAACAAGCTGAGAATTGAAATAGTACAAAGATAATGCTATCCTCTCTGCTGATTTGGCAGAGAGAAGAACATGGAGGTGATGAAAAATCATGGAGATTTCAGTGACCGTTTGGGGTGACTTGGCGTGCTTCACTTCGCCGACAACGAAAGTAGAAAGGCTTTCGCAGGCAGTCCCAACACCATCAGCAGCACGAGGCATACTATCAAGCGTCTATTCGAAACCAAAAGAATTTTTTTGGATGGTGACAAAAATTGAGGTGTTGAAGCCGATTCGCTATATCAGCGTCAGGCGCAACGAAGTGAAAGACAAGTTAGGGAATGACATGCAACCAATTGACACAAATGATCCAGACAAGCGGACACCGCGGCAAACGGTTTTCCTGTATGATGTCCGCTACCGCATTACCGCGCAGATTGTGCCGCGGCCGGATTATCATGGTACGGTGGAGCAGCTGTATGCACAGGCTGAACGGCGAATTAAAGGTGGCAAGTGCTTTTGCCAGCCTGCGCTCGGCTTAAGGGAATGCGTCGCGTACTTTTCTGAAAGTGACCCGAACGAAAAGCCGATTCAGCAAGACATGGATTTGGGCTTGATGGTGTACGACATTTTTGACCTGCATGACGCGGAGGTTCGCAAGAAAACGCGGACAAGGCTGTCCCTGTATCATGCGGTGATGAAGCAGGGCGTCATTGAAGTGCCGCCCTATGATAGCCCGGAAGTCCTGAAGGGGGATGCGATATGCTGAGACCGCTGTACGATTATGCCATGCGTTACCAGCTGCTGCCGCCTCCGGGCATGGTGAAAAAGACGGTAAAGGCATGGGTTTGCCTTGGCGCAAATGGCACGTTCCTTGGCGTGAGGCAGGACGGCGAGGATGAATACTTTTGCCCTGACATTGGCAGCTTGGCGAATGGCAAAGACAAGTGCAATGTGCTGGTAGAAAAATACGAGGTTGTTTTTTGGAAAGATACGCCGGAAAGCAAAGTTGAGCAAAGAGAGGAAGGCAAAAAGCCGAAAGACAACACGCTTAAGCATCGATACTTTCTTGCTTCTCTTCAGCAGGCAGCGCAGAAAGTACCTGAATTGTCAGTTTGCATGCATTTGCTGGAGGACGAAACCTCCTGCGAACAGGTACGGCAGGAATTGATGCGGCTGAAGCTGAAGCCATCAGACCGCGTTTCATTTGAAATTGCAGGAACGCCTATTGTCGAAATTCCGGAGGTGCAGGAATGGTGGCGGGAGTTTCGTCAGCAGTTCGCGCAGCATGGCGCGGCAGAAAGCTTGTGCCTGATTACTGGAGAAAAAACGATGCCGGTTGCTACCCTGCCGCCAATTAAGGGACTTTTGCAAGTTGGCGGACATGGACGCGGTGATGCGCTGTTTTGCTTTGACAAGCCAGCATTTTGCTCGTACGGGCTGAAGCAATCGGCGAATGCGCCTGTTTCTGCGGAATCAATTGACGCGGTGAAAGCGGCGCTTGACCATTTCATGTCAAGCGAAACGCTTTCGCCAACGTTGGCGGGAATGCGCTTTGTCCATTGGTTTGACTGCTATGTTCCTGCGGAATGCGACCCGATGCAGCAAGCACTGGATGGCGATCCTAAGAATCAGGAAACAGAACAGCAGACGGAAGATGATGATGGATACGACGACGATGAAGAATTTGATGAAACGGTAGAAGCACCGTCAAATCCTGATGCTAAACGCGATATTGCAGCCAAACGCATCGAGAGCATTGAAAGCGGAGCAGCGACAACCGCGATTCCAGCCAGCACGCAGTATTACATCCTCCTGCTGTCCGGCGTTACAGGGCGTGTCATGGTTCGCAGCTACGACCACGGGAATTACGGCGAACTGGAGGAGAGCATCCAGCAATGGCGCAATGACTTGCAAATGGTCGATCTCGGTGGAACGGGATTCACAAAAATTAATTCGCTGAAAGCAATGATGATTCGTCTGATGCCGCGGCAAAAGAGCGAAAAGAACGTTTTCAAGCGGATGGACAAGGAACTTTCAGGAATTACGCCAGCGGTGCTGCACGCAATCTTGACGGACAGTATGCTGCCGGATTCCGTGGCGGTTCGTGCGCTGCGATACATTCGCAATCAAATGGCCAGTGCCAGCGAAGAAGATAAACATGCGCCCGTGCCCGATGCAATGTGCTGCCAATGGCTGAAAGTATGGCTGATTCGGAAAAACAATCGAAAGGAAGGCGTGATAGAAGCTATGTATCAGGCGGAAAATACGAATGTTGCATACCGCTGCGGCGCGTGGGTCGCCGTGTATGCGAGTATGCAGCAGTTTGCAATGAGAGATGTTCAGGCAGGTATTGTACAGCGCTACTATGCATCTGCTTGTCAGATGCCAGCGCTGGTGCTGGGGCAGCTGTCAATTCTCTCCGTACCGCACCAGGACAAAATCAAGGGCGACTATCTGAAGATGTATCTGGAAATGCTGGATAAGGTGACTTGTGACATTGGGGAAATCCCCACCATGCTGAACTTGGAGCAGCAGGCTTACTTTGCGCTGGGGTATCGCCAGATGACGGCGGAATTGAACCGGAAACGCAATGAACTGTGGAAATTGAAGAAAGAACAGAAAGCTGCGGCAGAAACGGACGAGGAGGAATAAGAAAATGGCACTGCAGAACCGTTACGAATTTATGTACTATGTTGCTTGCACCAATGCCAACCCGAACGGCGACCCGGATATGGGCAACATGCCCCGGATTGACCCGCAGACCATGCAGGGATTTATCACCGACGTGGCCACGAAACGCCGCATTCGCAACTATATTGAGATTGCTTATCCGGGCGTGCCGGGCATGGGGATTTTCGTGCAGAAGGCGGTGAATCTGAATAAGCAGATTGCGCTGGCAAAGCGCGAAGCGGGGATTGAAGGTGCGAAAGAAAAAAATCCGGTTTATGCGGCACGCAAAAAAGCGTGTGAACTCTTCTACGATGTGCGCACCTTTGGGGCTGTGATGTCTACTGGCCCCAATGCGGGGCAAGTCCGCGGTCCTGTTCAACTTGCTTTCGGCAAGAGTTTGGATTCGGTACTGCCGCTGGACATATCCATCACGCGCATGGCGGCGGCATTGGGCGGAAATGACAAATCCTACGAGGAATATGAGAAAGCGGAACAGGAAGCGTCTGAAGATAAGCTGCGCACGATGGGACGCAAGCAGATTATCCCCTTTGGTCTGTATGAGGTGCGTGGCTTCATCAGCGCGAATCTTGCAGCGGAAACGGGATTCGATGAAGCTGATATGAAGGCGCTGTTTGAGGCGATTCTCAACATGTATGAGCATGACCGTTCGGCGAGCAAGGGCGAAATGGAGGTTGTTTCTCCGCTCATCATCTTCAAGCACGAAGGCACGGATACGAATCCTGAACAGCGCGTACGTCAAGCCAAATTGGGCTGTGCACCGGCGCATAAACTCTTTGAACTGGTGACGGTGCAGAAGAAAGTGGATTTCCCCCGCAATTATCGTGACTATGAAGCAAAGGTGGCGCTGGATAAGGTGCCTGCGGGGGTACGGATGGGCTTTTTGAGCAATCCTTACGGGGAGATTGTCTGGGATGAACTGCCGCAGGGAGAAAGCTGGTTTACCCGTGGATGACGAGCAGGAGTATCTTCCGTTATCGTGGCTGTCGCAGGCAGATTACTGTCTGCGGCGCGCCGCGCTGCTGCTGAATGAACGTGTATGGGTAGAAAATGTCGAGACGGCGAAAGGTCGCGCCGAGCATGAACGGGTTCATACACAGCGCGTGGAGCGGCGCGGCGATTTCGTGAAGCTCTACGAGAACAGTGTCTTTTCGGACGAAATGCAAATCAGCGGAAAATGCGACTGCATTGAAGCGGTGCGGGATGAAAACGGCTGCACGATTCCCGCAGTGGATTTCCCGGTGCGGCTGCTGCCGGTGGAGTACAAGCATGGGAAGATACGCGATGAATCAGAATACAAGATTCAGCTTTGCGCGGAGGCGATGTGCTTAGAGGAAATGTATCACACGACGATCCCGGCAGGCGCGCTGTTCTACATTACCGCGCATCGCAGAGTGGATGTGGAACTTGATGAAGCGCTGCGTGAACAGGTACGGCAGACTGTGCAGAAACTCTGGAAAGTCCGCCGCGAAATGCTGATTCCGTCGGCAGTTTACGGCCCGAAATGCAAACGTTGCTCGATGCAGGAATACTGTATGCCGAAGGTAAAAACATCCGCGAAGGAATATTGCAAGGCGCTTCTTCTTGAAGCAGAGAGGGTGGAGACGGAATGAAAAAATTACTGGAAACCCTCTATGTGACAACGCCAGACAGCTACCTTTTCTGCCGCAACGAGAATATCTGCGTGAAAATTGGCGGCGAAGAGAAAGCAAGTGTACCGGCTGTGATGCTGGACGGAATCGTGTGCTTTGGGGAAATGACAGTCTCCACACCGCTGATTGGTTTCTGCGCTGAGCACGGGATTACGCTGACGTTCCTATCGTCGAACGGACGCTTTTACAGCCGCATTTGCGGGCCGGTCAGCGGCAATGTGCTGCTGAGAAAAAAGCAGTATCAAGCGCTGGATGATGATGACTTCCGCATGAAATTCGTGCAGAACCTCCTGGTGGGCAAGCTGCTCAACGAGAAAAATGTATTAATGCGCACGGCACGGACGCAGGATGCGGCAACAGCAGAGAGTCTTCGAGCAGCCTGCCAGTCTATTAGCCAGTATGCAGCACAGCTGGAGACATGCGCAGGTGTTGACCAAATGCGCGGCATCGAAGGAGCTGCCGCAAAATGCTACTTTGCGCATTTTGACGACATGATTTCCCCACAATGCCCCTTCCAGTTTGTGGAGCGCAGCAGACGACCGCCGCGCAATGAAGTGAATGCAGTCCTGTCGTTTATGTACACGCTGCAAACGCGGGACATTCAAGCGGCACTTGAAACGGTAGGCTTAGATCCAGCGGCTGGATGGCTGCACACGCTTCGACCGGGACGGCCGTCGCTGGCGCTGGACTTGCTGGAAGAGTTCCGAGCGCCGCTGTGCGACCGGCTGGCGCTGTCGCTGTTCAACAAACGTCAGCTGACGGATAAGGACTTTGAGTACGATTCGCTGGCTGTTATGCTGAACGAGCGCGGGCGCAAAACGGTACTTACCGCATGGCGTGACCGAAAGCAGGAAGAAATCACGCATCCGTATCTCGGAGAAAAAATCCAAGTTGGGCTGATTGCTTATGTACAGGCCATGATGCTGGCGCGTGTCCTGCGCGGGGATCTTGATTGCTATCCGCCGTTTGTCTGGAGGTGAAAAAATGTTGGTTGTTGTTACTTATGATGTGAATACAGCAACCGAAGCGGGAGCAGCGCGGCTTAGGCGTGTAGCGAAACTCTGCGAACGCTATGGACGGCGTGTTCAGAACTCTGTATTTGAAGTCCTGCTTGATGCAGCACAGCTGACGGCGCTCAAGGCGCAATTGGCAGCGACAATTGATGCAGAACATGACTCCGTTCGCTTCTATCGCCTTGGCAACAGTTACAAGGAGCGCATTGATGTGCTTGGTTGCACTGCGCGCATTGAAGCTGGAGAACTGCTGATGTTATAGCGGAAGCTGAAAACACTCTTTTCAGCGCATGTGAATCATACATGAATGGCCGACCGTCTCGCGCGGTGTGATGTCAAAATTCAAGCGATGATTCTATGAAATATTACCAAAATAATCTCGACAAATTGCGTGGCACTATTGTTAAGCCATGCTGATTTGTAAGGGTTGAACAAAAGATTTGCAGAAATTGCATATCTTTTGCCGTCGCCCCTCGCGGAGGGGCGTGAATTGAAATACGTGCATCAAGCAGTTTCTCTCCCTGCGCGCTGTCGCCCCTCGCGGAGGGGCGTGAATTGAAATGTCTCCGTGCGACCGCGTGCATGGTGCTTTCGGGTCGCCCCTCGCGGAGGGGCGTGAATTGAAATATGTGTGATCTTCTCCTTCATCGAAGCAGAAGTCGTCGCCCCTCGCGGAGGGGCGTGAATTGAAATGGCTGATGGTGCTGGTCGGCTGGTCAGCTGGTCGGGTCGCCCCTCGCGGAGGGGCGTGAATTGAAATTGGCTGGGAACGCTGAAAACTATCGCCATAGCGCGGGTCGCCCCTCGCGGAGGGGCGTGAATTGAAATAACTCAATGCCCCGATACACGCAGCCGCGGATAACGTCGCCCCTCGCGGAGGGGCGTGAATTGAAATGGCTGATGGTGCTGGTCGGCTGATGGTGCTGGGTCGCCCCTCGCGGAGGGGCGTGAATTGAAATTGGCGCATTCACAGCGCGGCGCTGGAATCCGCGCAGGTCGCCCCTCGCGGAGGGGCGTGAATTGAAATACATCCTCGTTCGGGTCTGCGCCCTCGGCGTACAGTCGCCCCTCGCGGAGGGGCGTGAATTGAAATTTGTGAAGCAGGGAAAACAGGTTGACCTTGTGACGTCGCCCCTCGCGGAGGGGCGTGAATTGAAATGCGGGAAGCCGCAAAGAAGCTTCCAAATCAAGCGTCGCCCCTCGCGGAGGGGCGTGAATTGAAATAACGCGGCGATTGCGGCGTGCAACGCCGCCGTCCGGGTCGCCCCTCGCGGAGGGGCGTGAATTGAAATGCACAAGCCCCGTCCGCGCGACGCGGCACGCACGGTCGCCCCTCGCGGAGGGGCGTGAATTGAAATAATTTCCAGCGCCATCGTCAGCAGGTTCTCTTTCGTCGCCCCTCGCGGAGGGGCGTGAATTGAAATACACCTGCAGCCGTCTCCTTGCCCGCATCCCCGCGTCGCCCCTCGCGGAGGGGCGTGAATTGAAATAAGCCGGAGCTCGACCATTACGAAATCAAAGTGTCGCCCCTCGCGGAGGGGCGTGAATTGAAATATCTCGATTTCGATGCCAAATGTCTGCGACTTCACGTCGCCCCTCGCGGAGGGGCGTGAATTGAAATGAAATCGAGAACCAGCTCCCGTGGAGCTGCGCTTGTCGCCCCTCGCGGAGGGGCGTGAATTGAAATAACGCAAAGGACTTCTGAGTTTTCAAATCGCCGGGGTCGCCCCTCGCGGAGGGGCGTGAATTGAAATATTTTCCTTGATGGTCATTTTGCCAGTCGCCAGGTCGCCCCTCGCGGAGGGGCGTGAATTGAAATTTGGAGCAGACGCGAGAAATCAAGGTAACGGCGAGTCGCCCCTCGCGGAGGGGCGTGAATTGAAATAGCGTTACTTCCATCTTGCCCTCCTATCCGGCATTACGTCGCCCCTCGCGGAGGGGCGTGAATTGAAATTATCCATGGTTGTATTTTCACTCAGACACAAAGGAGTCGCCCCTCGCGGAGGGGCGTGAATTGAAATAACTTGAATTCGTCGCCGCTCATCCCCAGCCGGAGAAGCCGTCGCCCCTCGCGGAGGGGCGTGAATTGAAATAACTGCCCCGAAGGCGACCTTTGCAAGGCGCTGGTCGCCCCTCGCGGAGGGGCGTGAATTGAAATGGGGCGGCTGCACTTGGTGGACAAGCAGACGGGTCGCCCCTCGCGGAGGGGCGTGAATTGAAATAACCATTTTCCCCTCCCGCGACCGCCCACGATTGTCGCCCCTCGCGGAGGGGCGTGAATTGAAATCTCTACGGTTATTCTATTGCAAACGAGCAGCGTTGTCGCCCCTCGCGGAGGGGCGTGAATTGAAATTGTAAGGGACAGCACACGGTTTTTGTACTCATTCGTCGCCCCTCGCGGAGGGGCGTGAATTGAAATTCCTCTGCCGCTGGCACGGGCAAGGGCAACACGAGTCGCCCCTCGCGGAGGGGCGTGAATTGAAATATCTTGTCCTGCGGGAAATAGCGCTTCGTGGTGCGGTCGCCCCTCGCGGAGGGGCGTGAATTGAAATCTCTCTATATTCCAAATACATCACAGTTTCCTGCTGTCGCCCCTCGCGGAGGGGCGTGAATTGAAATTTCGTCCACATACTCGGTGGACAGGATGACTTTCGTCGCCCCTCGCGGAGGGGCGTGAATTGAAATCTTCCTGATTCGGCACGTTTGCCACGTCAACCCGTCGCCCCTCGCGGAGGGGCGTGAATTGAAATATTTGGCGGTGCTGTTCAAACAGCGCCGCGCTTGTCGCCCCTCGCGGAGGGGCGTGAATTGAAATACCCCGTCTTCTACGGCGGCTGATGACTGCGCCGGTCGCCCCTCGCGGAGGGGCGTGAATTGAAATAAAGCAATTGGCAAGCATTAGCGCAGCTTCGCGCGTCGCCCCTCGCGGAGGGGCGTGAATTGAAATAACGTTTTTTCCTTGTTTCACGAGGCGCATAATTCGTCGCCCCTCGCGGAGGGGCGTGAATTGAAATAGTTCGTACTTTTTCATTTTTGCTTTTCCTCCAACACGTCGCCCCTCGCGGAGGGGCGTGAATTGAAATGTGCGCGGAATCGGCGTTGCGGACATAACGAGCACGTCGCCCCTCGCGGAGGGGCGTGAATTGAAATCTTAAAGACGCAACAGGGCAGGACACCGCAGCACGTCGCCCCTCGCGGAGGGGCGTGAATTGAAATCGACGGAGGTCGTCAGCCCCATCTGTCGCTGGGAGGTCGCCCCTCGCGGAGGGGCGTGAATTGAAATGTCAGTGACTGCTCCATCGCGGACATCAGCACAGTCGCCCCTCGCGGAGGGGCGTGAATTGAAATTCGTGATGCCACAAGGACGGACAAGAGGCGGCAGTCGCCCCTCGCGGAGGGGCGTGAATTGAAATTTGAATTCGTCGCCGTTCATCCCCAGCCGGAGAAGTCGCCCCTCGCGGAGGGGCGTGAATTGAAATATGTCCCGGCAATATATAGCGATTCTGGCGGAGGTCGCCCCTCGCGGAGGGGCGTGAATTGAAATGAGCGCCGTAAAGTCCCAGCCGCTGTCCATGTTGTCGCCCCTCGCGGAGGGGCGTGAATTGAAATGCGAAGGCTCTCTTTCATGAATACCTTCATGCCGTCGCCCCTCGCGGAGGGGCGTGAATTGAAATAGAAATAAATACCGATGCTGCGGCGCGGCTTCGCACGTCGCCCCTCGCGGAGGGGCGTGAATTGAAATAAAAATCCCCTCCGTGTTGCATTCATGGAGGGGATGTCGCCCCTCGCGGAGGGGCGTGAATTGAAATAAAGAGGATGTGGCTGTTCGGTTCGGGCAGCTCTTGTCGCCCCTCGCGGAGGGGCGTGAATTGAAATACCCTTGGTGAAGTCCCAGATAGCCTTGTTGTCCGTCGCCCCTCGCGGAGGGGCGTGAATTGAAATTTTCAGCGCCATTACTTGTTTCCCCGCTTGCCCGTCGCCCCTCGCGGAGGGGCGTGAATTGAAATCTTGATGGTGTTTCCGTCGATGCTGCCGTAGCGGTCGCCCCTCGCGGAGGGGCGTGAATTGAAATATCCCTGGACGCGCGGATGCACCGGGCGTATGGGGTCGCCCCTCGCGGAGGGGCGTGAATTGAAATGAACACAATGTTCTGCCCGCGCAGAATCACCTTGTGCGTCGCCCCTCGCGGAGGGGCGTGAATTGAAATCATCCAGCGCTGAAGCTGTTCTTCCGCCTGTCCCGGTCGCCCCTCGCGGAGGGGCGTGAATTGAAATATCAAAAAAGCCGGGCGCATCAATGCGTCCGGCTGTCGCCCCTCGCGGAGGGGCGTGAATTGAAATCCGGAAAAAGTCGCCGGTGAAGTCCGCCCATTCCGTCGCCCCTCGCGGAGGGGCGTGAATTGAAATGCAAATAATGCCAAGAACATTCCCCTGATTTACGTCGCCCCTCGCGGAGGGGCGTGAATTGAAATTTGCTATTATCTACCTGTGTGTTCTGCAAATTGCCGTCGCCCCTCGCGGAGGGGCGTGAATTGAAATAGAAGGCGTTGAAAACGGGTGCCGACCCCGTTGTCGCCCCTCGCGGAGGGGCGTGAATTGAAATCGTATGAAGTGGAAGCTAATTGCAAGGGCGACGTCGCCCCTCGCGGAGGGGCGTGAATTGAAATAAGCAACGTTGACTTGCCGATGCCCTGCGGGCCGCGTCGCCCCTCGCGGAGGGGCGTGAATTGAAATAAGCAAGTCCACGCTGGGACAAAGCACGAAAGGACGTCGCCCCTCGCGGAGGGGCGTGAATTGAAATAAATGCCCTGACGTACAGCGCCCGAAACTTTGGATGTCGCCCCTCGCGGAGGGGCGTGAATTGAAATAAGCCCGGAAAAACCCCCGTTTACCCAAGCGATTGTCGCCCCTCGCGGAGGGGCGTGAATTGAAATTCGTGCACAATCTCTCATATGAATTCCAGTTTCGTCGCCCCTCGCGGAGGGGCGTGAATTGAAATAAATGTTGATAAATCCTCTCGAAGATAACGGGCGTCGCCCCTCGCGGAGGGGCGTGAATTGAAATAGAGATTGCACCGCCTATCCAACTCGTTTGCGCCGTCGCCCCTCGCGGAGGGGCGTGAATTGAAATTTTGCCGTCCGCGCCATGGTGGACGCTGACACCCCGTCGCCCCTCGCGGAGGGGCGTGAATTGAAATGAGTGTCTCTTGCAGCCAGTCGTTCGCGATGTCCGTCGCCCCTCGCGGAGGGGCGTGAATTGAAATTGATAAGTGATGTTCTTCGGGCCGGTGGAAACGGTCGCCCCTCGCGGAGGGGCGTGAATTGAAATATGGTTATCCCTCCCAGTTGTGGTGTCGGGGTTGTCGCCCCTCGCGGAGGGGCGTGAATTGAAATCGGCCCTCGTCAGGCGGGGAGTTCCGTGGCGGCGCGGTCGCCCCTCGCGGAGGGGCGTGAATTGAAATAAGGTGCATGCCGCTTGCCTTGCCGGGGCGCGGGTCGCCCCTCGCGGAGGGGCGTGAATTGAAATAAATACGTTTTGCCGCATCCCGTAAATGATTTCGTGTCGCCCCTCGCGGAGGGGCGTGAATTGAAATCGCATGGGCGGGGGCGACGGGGGCAGCTTCGGCGTCGCCCCTCGCGGAGGGGCGTGAATTGAAATGGGAGCGGCGTGCCGTCCTGCGTGCTTTTGCCGCGTCGCCCCTCGCGGAGGGGCGTGAATTGAAATGATTGCCACAAAAACCGCTTCAAGCGGACACGCCACGGTCGCCCCTCGCGGAGGGGCGTGAATTGAAATGGCGTCGAAAAGGATTTTCCAGCCGTTCCCGGCGGTCGCCCCTCGCGGAGGGGCGTGAATTGAAATAGATTGCTGCCAGCGACGCCGATCAGCGCGGAATGTCGCCCCTCGCGGAGGGGCGTGAATTGAAATACGACAACGCCCAAGATTGTCAGCAGCGCGAACGCGTCGCCCCTCGCGGAGGGGCGTGAATTGAAATTACGCTTCGCCCATTCGGCGGATGCGAAGGCGGCGTCGCCCCTCGCGGAGGGGCGTGAATTGAAATGCGGCGGTCTGCGCCGTGCTGGCAGCCGTTGCCGCGTCGCCCCTCGCGGAGGGGCGTGAATTGAAATACGCGGGTAATGTCTGAGAGCTTGCAGCTCTTCATGTCGCCCCTCGCGGAGGGGCGTGAATTGAAATGCGTTTGCTACGCGGTCTGCAAGGCGACGGGGCTCGGTCGCCCCTCGCGGAGGGGCGTGAATTGAAATATATCGGCTGCGGGAGAAACGGTCGAGCTTCCAGGTCGCCCCTCGCGGAGGGGCGTGAATTGAAATGTTCTCCTCGCGGCAGAGCTGGACAGCTTCGCGGTCGCCCCTCGCGGAGGGGCGTGAATTGAAATAATAAGGAGTGAGGAGCATGGAGAAACCGAAGGCGTCGCCCCTCGCGGAGGGGCGTGAATTGAAATATTTTGTCACCGAGACTGTTTCTTACGCCGCGCGTCGCCCCTCGCGGAGGGGCGTGAATTGAAATGGCAGAAACCCAAGTCCTGCCGGAAGAACAGAAGTCGCCCCTCGCGGAGGGGCGTGAATTGAAATTGGTTGACCCGGATGACGCTCTCGATTTCGTCGAGTCGCCCCTCGCGGAGGGGCGTGAATTGAAATAACACGCCCGCCGAATTTGCCGTGATGAGCGTTGTCGCCCCTCGCGGAGGGGCGTGAATTGAAATTTATTCCCAAGGAGGAGTGGCTGGACGTTGGCGTCGCCCCTCGCGGAGGGGCGTGAATTGAAATTGCTCTGGATCCAGGACGTGGCGCGGGTGTATCGTCGCCCCTCGCGGAGGGGCGTGAATTGAAATAAAACAGCTGTCTTTTGTGGCTTGTGCACAACCTGTCGCCCCTCGCGGAGGGGCGTGAATTGAAATAACGTGGTTGTAGTGCTGGTGCTCCATGTGGTATGTCGCCCCTCGCGGAGGGGCGTGAATTGAAATAGCGTCGGTATGCATATTTAGCTTCATGCTGACGGTCGCCCCTCGCGGAGGGGCGTGAATTGAAATAACGGACACTATGCGCCGTGTGACTGCTGCACGGACAGTCGCCCCTCGCGGAGGGGCGTGAATTGAAATAGATGACCTGATAGCCCTCGACAAATTCGATGGCGTCGCCCCTCGCGGAGGGGCGTGAATTGAAATCAGAGACTATGACTACGGCGAAACATGGCGCTGCTGGTCGCCCCTCGCGGAGGGGCGTGAATTGAAATGAATGTCGCGGCACAGGCGCAGGAAATCCGCCGTCGCCCCTCGCGGAGGGGCGTGAATTGAAATACGATGCCAGAGCCTTCACGATGGACGATGCACCGTCGCCCCTCGCGGAGGGGCGTGAATTGAAATAAGTTTGAGGCGCACTATCACGTCACGAGCGTAGGTCGCCCCTCGCGGAGGGGCGTGAATTGAAATGAGACGGAGAGAAATCTGTCTCAAAACTGCGCAGCGTCGCCCCTCGCGGAGGGGCGTGAATTGAAATCTGCGGATGCTTCAACGGCACGATTGACGACTTGTCGCCCCTCGCGGAGGGGCGTGAATTGAAATACAGACACCGAAACCGGCGAAACCCGCCGCATGGTCGCCCCTCGCGGAGGGGCGTGAATTGAAATAAAATGCCATCGGCAGACAAGTCAGCGCGAGAAGTCGCCCCTCGCGGAGGGGCGTGAATTGAAATAGGTGCAGCTTGCGCGCAACGAGAAGCGCGCGGGAAGTCGCCCCTCGCGGAGGGGCGTGAATTGAAATTTATACATTATTGCGCTTCCTCCTTTTATGGCGTCGCCCCTCGCGGAGGGGCGTGAATTGAAATGCGGATTGAGCAGGGACGGCGGACGCTGACCGCTGTCGCCCCTCGCGGAGGGGCGTGAATTGAAATAATCACCGACAGGTGTGATTGACTTTTGTGATAGTCGCCCCTCGCGGAGGGGCGTGAATTGAAATACGCGGATGCAGTCGCCGACGTTCTGCCGCGCGGTCGCCCCTCGCGGAGGGGCGTGAATTGAAATTCTTAAGCTCACCGACGAACGAGAGGCGGAAACGCCCGTCGCCCCTCGCGGAGGGGCGTGAATTGAAATGCACAAGCCCCGTCCGCGCGACGCGGCACGCACGTCGCCCCTCGCGGAGGGGCGTGAATTGAAATCATGTGTGTTCCTTCTCTTTCCGCCGGGTTGCCGTCGCCCCTCGCGGAGGGGCGTGAATTGAAATGGCCAGTCGAGGGGTTCCTCATCCAACCAAACCGTCGCCCCTCGCGGAGGGGCGTGAATTGAAATAATTTCCAGCGCCATCGTCAGCAGGTTCTCTTTCGTCGCCCCTCGCGGAGGGGCGTGAATTGAAATTTTCCTCGCTGAGTAGGAAGCGGCGCGATAGCGGTCGCCCCTCGC
>ENA-ORLW01002471-ORLW01002471.1-human-gut-metagenome-genome-assembly--contig:-NODE-2471-length-16474-cov-3.377081_pt1 | contig 16474 bp, 14 predicted proteins | sample MGYA00243017_ERZ508829 | MGnify/ENA primary metagenome ERZ508829 (study PRJEB26277, sample SAMN04329776) | human gut metagenome | biome: human-associated habitat | host: Homo sapiens | place: USA...
TCTTTTCCGATTACGATTCTGGCCTTGTGGTCCTGTCCGAAATACCATCCAAGATAACGTCCTACTTTAAATGCATGTTCTACTGTCAGAACTACATTCGCCTCACCACGAAACCCATCTGTTCCAAAATATTTTCCCATAATACTATAACTCCTTTGGTACTTTTAATTTCAATTTTATATCAACAATTCTCTTACTCTACTGTTACACTCTTCGCAAGGTTTCTCGGCTTATCTACATCAAGTCCCTTTGCAACACTTACATAATATCCAAGCAGCTGCAGCGGAATCACTGCGAGGCTTCCCATAAAGTGCTCATCCACCTTCGGAACATAGACTGTAAAGTCTACCTTGTCTTCCATCTCATAATTGCCATAGTTTGTCACACCCATCAGATATGCGCCACGGCTCTTACATTCCATCATATTGCTGACTGTCTTCTCATACAGCTTGCTCTGTGTCAGAACTCCGATTACGAGAATATTGTCCTCGATCAGACTGATTGTTCCATGCTTTAACTCACCTGCCGCATAAGCCTCAGAATGAATATAAGAAATCTCTTTCAGTTTCAGACTTCCTTCCAGACACACTGCATAGTCCACACCACGGCCTACAAAGAAGACATCATGTGCATTCGCATATTTGGCTGCAAACCACTGGATTCTCTCCTTATCCTGAAGAATCTTCTCAATCTTCTCCGGAATTGTCTGAAGCTCGGAAATGTAATAGCTGTACTGCTCGTCTGTGATCAGCCCTTTCACCTTCGCAAACTGAACTGCAATACAATCAAGAGCTACAAGCTGTGCGCTGTATCCCTTTGTTGTAGCAACCGAAATCTCCGGTCCTGCCAGTGTATAGAACACCTTATCTGCCTCACGGGCAATACTGCTTCCGATTACATTTACAACTGCAAGTGTAGCAAGTCCTTTATCTTTCGCCATACGCATAGCTGCCAATGTATCTGCGGTCTCTCCGGACTGGCTGATCACGATAACCAGACCATCCTTCACAAGCGGCATCTCACGGTAACGGAACTCAGATGCAAGCTCTACTCGAACCGGAATCTGCACCAGCTCCTCGATCACATACTGAGCCTCAACTCCTACATGCCATGCAGAACCACACGCAACAATGTAAATCTGGCTGTATTTCTTAATCTCTTCCTCTGTAATATCAATATCCGTAAAGTCGATCACTCCGTCTTTCACAACAGAATTCAGAGTATCACGGATTGCTTTCGGCTGCTCATAGATCTCTTTCATCATGAAATGCTCGAAACCGGCCTTCTCTGCTGCCTCTGCATCCCATTTGATCTCTGTTGTCTCTTTCTCGATCTCGTCACCATTAAGATCATAGAAATGAGCCTCTCCCGGAACAAGCTTTGCAAACTCAAGGTTTCCGATATAGTATACATTTCTTGTGTATTTCAGGATTGCCGGTACATCAGATGCAACATAAGTCTCGCCATCTGCAATACCGATGATCATCGGGCTGTCTTTTCTGGCAACCCAGATCTCTCCCGGATAATCCTTGAACATCAGCTCAAGTGCATAAGAACCACGTACACGAACCATAGTCTTGGCAATCGCATCGATCGGTCCTAAGTTATATTTCTTATAATAGTAGTCAACCAGTTTGATCACTACTTCTGTATCTGTATCACTGTAGAATGTATAACCATGCTTTAACAGCTTCTCTTTCAACTCTGTATAGTTTTCGATAATACCGTTATGTACTCCGACAACCTCAGACTCAACTGTACCGGATCCACTTCTCTCACAGTTTCCGGATACATGCGGATGTGCATTGATCTGACTTGGCTCACCGTGAGTTGCCCAGCGTGTATGACCGATACCGCAAGTTCCCTTGAGTGCCTTACCACTGTCTGTCTTCTCTGAAAGATTACTCAGACGTCCCTTTGCCTTAACAACCTGTGCAAGATGCTCTCCGTCACGCACTGCAAGACCTGCTGAATCATATCCTCTGTATTCCAGCTTAGACAATCCGTCCAACAGAATCGGAGCTGCCTGATGGTTTCCTGTAAATCCTACGATTCCACACATAAATAATTCCTCCTATTAACTATCTGCATCCCTCTCTACAAATAGTTATATGCATTTCCATGTTGTTTTCCCTTTTCAATGAGCCTATCACTTTCGTAATTGTTACAAAAAAGTTAAATAACTCATTCGTTAGTGTAACACAGATAGGCGAAATAGGGAAGTAAAAAATGCATTTTCTTAATCACTTTCCCATCACTACAGTGGCCAGTCCGGGAACCTTCCGTTCACGATCGCATGCATGATTCTGTCCTTCGCCCCTGGCGTCTCCCTGTTGATCTGCTCCATCAACTGTTTTGCATACGCTCTTTTTGTTGAACCGTCTACCGGGCACGTATTCTTAACCACACGGATTCCCTGGTCTGCAACAAAGTGCGCTACACCTTGCTCCGGAACATACATCATCGGACGGATCACCGTCACTCCCGCTTCCGGCAATTCTGTCACTGGTGGGAATGCATAGAACCGACCTTCATAGATCAATGACATCAATGCTGTCTCTATAAAATCATCCTTATTATGTGCATATGCCATCTTATTGATTCCAAGCTCTCCCAGCCGTTGATACATCGCACCCTTCCGAAGCTTTGCACACAAAGAACACGGTCTTATATCCTTATTCTCCTGAAATACGATCCGGGCAATCTCTGTATCGACCTGCTCATAAGGAATCTCCAGGTGCTTACAAAACTCTGCTACGCCCGTAAAATCCATCCCTTCAAATCCTACGTTGCAGGTAATCGCAGATAATTCGAACCTCTTCGGGTAAAATTCCTGCAGCAGCTTCATCGCATAAAGCGCTTCCAGAACGGGTCCCTTATCGTCAGTCGTTCCGCGGCCATATACATAATCGCCCTCACGGGTGAGCACGAAGGGATCGTGAGTCCAGTCGCCTCCCACCGGAACGATATCGAGATGTCCGGCAATACCGATAATCTCTTTTCCTTCGCCCATCTCTGCATAGCCGCAGTAGTTGTCCAGATTGACCGTCTGAAAGCCGAGCTCATCAGCGATTTTTAAGCCAACCTCAAGGGCTTTTGCCGGGCCTTCGCCAAAGGGCTTGCCTTCTTCGGGCGTGCCGAGCTGGGAATCCACCGCAACCAGACGTCCCAGATTCTGAATCATTTCCTCTGACAGTTCATGAATTTTTTCTTTTATATCCATAAGTTCCTCCATAAAAACTTTTTTTGCAGGCGCTTTCCAGACTGGCTTTACTCCTGCAGAATTTCCGGTCCCTTCGCGGTCAGCAGGCACAGACCGCGCGGCGTAATGCGCAGCGTCGGAATGACGGGAAGTGCCAAATACGATAATGTGATGAACGGCTGGATATCCGCCGGAACGCCCATTTCATGCGCTTTTTTTATCATCCGGCCTAAAGTCTCATTGACGGACTCAAACCCGGCGTCGCTCATCAGCCCCATGATCGGAAGCGGCAGCGTTTCGAATACCTCGCCGTTTTCCACAACGGTATAACCGCCCTGCGTTCGGATGATTTCGTCCACTGCCAATGCCATGTCGCGGTCATTGTCCCCGATGACGATAATGTTGTGGGAATCGTGGGATACGGAAGATGCCACTGCGCCGTTTCGGATGCCGTAGCCCTTTGCCACTGCAACACCGATTTTTCCGGTATTATGATGCCGCTCCACAGCCGCGACCTTGGAATAGCCGTCCGTCGGAACATAATTTGCCGCAGGCGGCAGGGAAACCGCCAGATCCTCTGTGGTGATCTGGGACGGATTGATGCCGATTACATGGGTCTTCTTTTTTCCAATCGGAAGCACAAACTGCTCTGCCTTCACCTTGTCGAGGTGTACCGTATGTTTCAACGCTCTGCCGCACGTTTTTACACGGATCGGTGCATTCCGGTCTACAAGCTTTCCTTTATAGAACACATCTGTCACATTCAGATCCTGCAGATTATCCAGCACAACAAAGTCCGCCTGGAAGCCCGGGGAAATCGCGCCCAGATGCTTTAAACCGTAGCATTTTGCAGTGTTGATCGTCGCCATTTTGATCGCCTGAACCGGATTCATGCCGAGGGAAACCGCAAGCTTTACGTTGTAGCTGATATGGCCGTCCCGTAAAATATCCTCGATATGCTTGTCGTCCGTACAGAAGGAAAAATATTCCGTATCGATTCCGGTGCGGACAATGCCCTCTACGATATCCTTCAGGTTATGGGCCGCGCTGCCCTCGCGGATATGGACATGAATGCCGCGGCGCACCTCTTCCAGCGCATATTCAAAGCTGGTCGCTTCATGGTCGGTATCCACCCCCGCCATCTTGTAAGCGCTCAGCTCCCGGTTCGGCAGATAAGGGGCATGTCCGTCAATCGTCCGGTTTTCAAACAGCAGCAGTTTGGAAAACATGCTCTCGTCGCCGTTGATAACCCCCGGATCATCCATCACTTCCCCCAGTCCCAGAACCCGCGGATTGCGGACGTACGGATACATATCGTTTGCGGAAAAAATACCGCCGTTATCGTCCACATGCGTCGCCGGTACACAGGACGGCATCATGACGTAGACGTTCGCCGGAGATTTTTCCGTCTGATCAAGAATATAGTCAATCCCGGCCGCACCGCTGACATTCGCCGCCTCATGGGGATCTACGATAAATGTCGTCGTCCCGAAACGTGCCGCCGTGCTGACAAGCTCGTTGGGCGTAACCATGGTGGATTCCAGATGCAGATGTGCGTCGATAAAGCCCGGCGCAAGATATTTTCCACCGAGGTCGATCTCCTTTTTTCCGCGGTAACGTCTCGACACCCCCGCGATCAGACCGTCCTTGACTGCAACGTTTGACTCCACGATCTCCCCTGTAAATACATCCACCAGCTTCAGATTTTTTAATACCAGGTCCGCCGGCTGCTTTCCCAGCGTGACCTTTGAAATTTTCTGATACAGTGCGTAATCCATATACCCTCCCATTCTGCCGCCCCGGCGGCTGTTTTTCTGACCGCGTCAGCTTTTCTTTCTGTGAAAGTACCCGTTATGCTTTTCCGGCTTTTTCCTCCCAGACCGGCACATCGATTCCTGCTATTTCAGACGTAAAGGGCGTACCGTCCTGTTTTTCGAAGTGCTTCCACGCCCGGGTTACATACTTCAGACCAAGATACTGCAGCGGCAGGTTGCAGTAAACCATCAGAATATTGGCAAAATCGCTTAAATCCCAGAGCGCGCCCAGATCCATTCCCGCGATATTGGTAATGACGCCAAAGGAAATGACGAACAGGCACAGCAGCCGGATCAGAACAATAAAACCCTTGCGCGAAGAAATCCGCACCGCGCACATTTCCGTAAAGGACATAAAGCCGATCAGACAGGTAAATGCAAACAGACCAAAGCAGATGCTCACTAAAAACGTTACGATCTGATAAGCGCCGCTCTGTCCGGTCAGCTCTCCGCAGGATGCCAGGAATTTGTCCAGCTTGCCCATATCAAACCACTCTGCTCCACGGTCTGTCGTCCACATCCTTCCCATGATCACCACAAATCCGGTCAGCGTACAGATCACAATCGTGTCCGTGAATACCTCAAAGATCCCGAAAAATCCCTGTTTTACAGGTTTTCTGGTGTCTGCACAGGCATGTGCGATGGAACCGGTACCAAGACCTGCCTCATTGGAAAAAATACCTCTGGAAACACCTTTTTTCATACTCATGAAAAAGCTTCCTACTACGCCGCCTGTCACAGATGCCGGATTAAATGCCCCTCTGATGATAGCGCTGAAAACCCCCGGAACATTTTTCCAGTTGATGATAACTACACCGACGGCAAGAATAATATAAAACAATGCCATAAACGGTACCAGCTTTTCTGTAACCTGGCCAATCCTTTTGATTCCGCCAAGCAGGATCATTGCCACAAGAATCGCAAGGATGATCCCCATAACAAGGTTTACCGTAGAAGTATTATCTGCAGCGATCACATTGTAATTGATCAGTGCAGAATCAATAGCTGTTGTAATGGTATTAACCTGGGTTGCATTTCCGGTTCCGAAAACAGTAAGCACACCAAAAGCGGAAAACAGATATGCCAGCCAGTGCCAGTGTTTTTTTAGACCATTCTTAATGTAATACATTGGTCCTCCAACCAGATCTCCGTTGGCATTGGTTTCGCGGAAATGTACCGCAAGTGTTACTTCTGAAAACTTTGTACACATTCCAAGAAGTGCGGAAATCCACATCCAGAATACGGCTCCCGGTCCTCCGATGGCAATAGCACCTGCCACACCTGCAATATTTCCCGTTCCCACGGTAGCAGCTAACGCCGTACAAACAGCCTGAAACGGTGTCAGACTTCCATCGGAAGCTTCTCTTTTCCGAAGCATACGTCCGATAGTGACCCTGATGGCATAGGGAAATTTCCGAATCTGGAGAAAATTCGTGCGGATACTTAAATAAAGACCTACACCAATAATACAGATCATCGCAGGAACGCCCCAGATAAAATTGTTTACAGCAGCATTCACTGATTCAATAACAGATAACATTCTATAATCCTTCCCTTATTTAATTTTGTCTTTTTGGATTGTACGTTTGTCTGTACAAAAAGACGATTCGTTAGATTATATCACATTTTTTGTCGAATGTATAAGAGAAAAGCTTTATAATTTTACTATGATAAAGAAAGAAAGTGAATAAAAGCTGCCAATCCTGTTGTTAAATATGTGATATACCTGTGGTAAAAATACTTATCTGTGATCAATATCATTTTCCGTATCGTCCAGGAATGTAAATATATATCCCCAGTATTTCTCCAGGATCTTACCTCTGCTTCCATAGATCTCATGCTTTGTTCCGATCATATGGATATAATCACAGCTTGTTTTTCCCTGGCGATTGATCTTTCCAGCAAAATTTTTCAGGGCACGGACAGACACCAGATCTTCAGTCTGGGCCTGAATGAGCAGCATTGGTGCCGTATATTTTTTCCATCCGTAGAGACGCAGATACCAGCTCATTTCCGCAGAAGCCCAGAGCCAGCCGTAGGATGGAGACCAGGTCTGGAGCTCCTTATGTTCTGCACGGAGATTTTTGTATCGCTCGTATCTTGGTTTTGATGTTGCGGAGCTTGTCTCAAAAGAACCGCTGCCATCGTAAGGCTTTCGGCCAGCTACATATTCCTCATCTTTTCCGAAAATGCATTTCTCCAGAGCTATGCCGGTGGCTGCCGGCCACGGAACATTATCTGTAAGAGGACGGATCATCGGAGAAGAAAGGATCACCTTGTGAAACCAGTCCGGCTCCCAAGCTGCAGCAATACCACCGATGGCACCACCCATGGAATGTGCATACAAGTTAAGTGACAGATCCGGATGTGCTTTCTTTATGTAGCGGCATGCTTTCAGAAAATCGCGGATATATCTTCTCCATGTATCGATGTGGACCAGAGACGGGTCTGCGGTAAGACGATAGCTGCGGCCATGACCGCAATGCTCCGGAATATATACATGATAGCCTTCCTTAAGAAAATAATAGGCCACTTCATCATATTTTACTGCTGATTCTGTGAATCCGTGGCTGATGACTACCACACCTTTAGGCATATCAATATCAGACAGATACTGCAGCATATGGATCTTACCTGTGATCCGTTTGCTTTCGTTACGAAACGGATAATCCGCACCCGGTACATAAAGTTCCCTTCTGTGAGACAGAAGATATGGCATTACGATATTTTTCATGGTTTCTTCGTATTCATTTTCATGTATGATCTGCATATTGGTTAAAAACCTCCCTTGCTTTTACTGTATTGCTTTTTTGCTTCTCCCAAACTCTGCTTTTCAAAACCCTTCCATGTTGTCACAGCTGTTTTCTTACAGGATAACAGAATTCACTCCTCCAGGCAATCCTTTTCAGACCATTTTGCTCTTTAATTTCCATTAAAAAATGCCCGAACATTTTGATATGTACCGGGCATTTCTTCTATTATTTAATAAAATCTCACAATATTTTCCACATCTTTACGTTTCGGTCTTGCAGGCTCTTCGGCTGCTTTTCCGATGGCGATCACTGCCATTACCGTTTCTGTTTCCGGAATGGAAAGGATCTCACGGAGCTTGTCTCCGGCACGAAGTCCCATGATCAGGGTTCCATATCCAAGCTCCTTTGCCTTCAGGATCAGATTCTCGTTCTGAAGTCCCAGATCATAGCAGCCCCAGCCGTTTCCAAGCTCATTATCCGGTGTTCCATCTTTCTGAAATCCGGCATGGTTATGTACAAAGGTTGTAACGATCAGGGAGGCATTCTCTGCTTTTGCCTGGTTCATTTCCGGCAGACATTCTCTGCTGACCTTCTCCACCATCTCTTCGGACATTACACAGTAATATCTTCCGGTCTGGGAGTTTTTCCAGCTGGGTGCTTCCTGAGCGGCCCGGATCACTGCAAGAAGATCTTCTTTTGTGATCCTGCTCTCCGAGCTGTATTTACGGATGGTCCTTCTCTCTTCGATCAGTTTCTGAAATTCCATATTTTTCCTCCTTACTGTCCGGTGCAGGATCTGCTTCCGGATCCTGCAGTTATTCCGGCATGGATTTTTATGTTCACACTTTTTATGGAGCTATTTTAACACAATGCCGTATTGAAATCAATTTCAAAACTCCGGCATCGTTACTGTTCATTCTGCGACCGTTACTGTTCACTCCGTTCTCAGCAACACGTTTCAAAAAATATTGCCTGGGAACAATAACTGCAATACCACTTATGAAGATTTTTTTTGATTTACCACATAAATTCCCACACAGACAAGAAACAGTGCGATGAGACTTCCCATATTAAATGCCTGACGTACCTCTCCCAGAACCAGTGCAGACAGGATCACACTGAACAAAGGATTTACAAAACCAAAGATCGCTACCCTGGATACATCATTCCAGGCAAGCAGCACTGACCACAGTGTATAGGCCACTGCAGACACCATTGCCAGATAAAAGATGATCCCGATACCGGCGGCATTTACCACTCCGAAATGTCCTCCCATCCCTTTTCCGATCAGGAACAGAATGATCCCGCCTATAGTAAACTGCGTTCCGCTGAGTACCACCGGAGATACCTTTCTGGAAAAAATATTGATCAGCACCGTGGACATTCCGTAAGAAAACTGCGCAATCAGAATAAATCCTTCTCCTGTAAGCCTAAAACCTGCATCCAGAGAATTTCCCATGAGATTGATCACGACCACGCCGGCAAAACCGAGGATACAGCCGAGCATCTTTCGCCCGGTCATTTTTTCCTTGTGAAAAACAAGGCAGGACAGCAGGATCGCAATAAAATTCCCAAGACCTGTGATAATAGCGCCTTTTACACCGGAGGTATGTGCCACACCTATATAAAAGAAGAAATACTGACATACCGTCTGAGCCATACATACCGGCACCGCATATTTCAGAACAGTTCGATCCGGAAGCAGAACCTTGCGCTCACGCAAAGATGCAAAGATCAGTACAAGGATTCCTGCCAGTGCAAAACGCACACCTGCAAAAACGATCTGACTTGCCGTATCTGCAGAATCCATCTGCATCAGACGGTATCCTGTCTTGATCAGCGGGATCGCACTCCCCCAGAGAAGACAGCAGACGCAGGCAAGCGCTGCCACCACCCAGGTTTTTTTTAATATTGTTTTTGTTTGTTCCATTTGTTTATTCTCTCTTTCTCAAAACTTCTTCCATCTGACTGATCACAGCTTTTATTTCATTTATTGCACTGATACTTACGTCCCGGAAATCAAGCTTTTTCCCCTTTCCGTATAATTCCGCCTCATAAGCGCTGGCTTTCTCTTCATCTTTATCCTTGTATCGGGCTTTTCCGCTCAGCCAGGCACTGGAATCCGCACAGTCCGGATATTCCGTATTTCCCCGGATCAGAAAATCCTCTGAAGCTTCCGTCAATGCTGTTTTCAGTTTTTCTGCTTTATCCAGAAATTCTTCCGTTGTCTGCGGATAATGTTCTTTTATATAGAGGAGATTTTTATGAATACAGGTGGCACTTTTTTCCATTAGTTTCCGTTCTTCCGGATCTTTGAAATTATCATATTCCCCAGGCCGGACTTCCCATCCGCGGATGGATTTGCTTAATTCCATCAGCCAGTATACATGACGGGAAATATCGTCCGGAAACATAAAATACGTAGAAAATTCATGATCGATCATAGGTGCAAGACTTATGATCCCGCCATCTTTATCACAGAGAAATGCTACATTTTCATAATGATAATTCTGGTCTCCCTTCAGGACAGAGATCAGTACCTGCATGGCAAGCTGTTCCGCCATTTCCTGATGCTCCTGCAAAAAATCAGCTTCAAAAATGTCTCTATAATCATAAAACATCTGGCAATAGTTTACATAATTATCTATATCTACCTTTTCATCCGGATATTTCCTGAAAAACTCCAGAAGATTCAAAAGGGATTCCCCTTCTTTATATGCCATGGGTACTGCCGTTCCGTAGTCAAGATATTTTTCATTTACTGCCTCATACCCTTCACAGATGGCCAGTTCATACCTGGGCGCAGGCATAAAATATTCATTAATGATCGTTGACCAGAACACCTCTGCATAAGCATACAGTGGCGTGGAAAATGGTTTGGATTTCGTCAGTGGCTTGAAAATCATATTTCCAGGAAATATGGGGAAATGTTTTTCCCCGCTTACCACGCCTACAGCTTCAGACTTAAGATTTCCGATTCGATTTTTGTATTGATAGTGTCTGACTTTATAATACATAGCAGTCATATCGTATTGCCTTCCCCTTCAATGTATAAGACGGCTCCCGGCCGGCAAGACATTCACTTTTCAGCGGACGCTTGACGATGATCTTATCCGGATTTGCTCTGATAGCTGCATCAAAAAGATCCTTTTCCCCGGAACACGGTGGTTCCAGCTTCTGGATCAATTGAAGTTTCTTGTTGATCAGGCTGGATTTCTGTCTTGCCGGAAACATGGGATCCAGATAGATCACGTCTACAGGATCAAGAAGCTTTGACATACCTTCTACACTGTTTCCCTCGATCACCTTCATACGACCGGCAATATCTTTCAGATCCATATTTTTCTTGGCACGGCGAATGGCATCTTTAAGAAGGGCTGCGATCACCGGATTCTGCTCGTACAGCGTCACCTCATAGCCCTGGGCTGCCAGAAGAAAGGCATCCTCACCCATTCCTGCCGTAGCATCGATGGCCTTCCTTCCCTCCTTATCTGACTTCACCGCCTTCACCAGCATCTCATGCTGAAGTCTGCCTCTGGTAACTCTGTGAAGCATCGTCTCCACAAAATCCCCCTGATAGGTCAGCCCGAAACCGGACAGCGAAACGCCCCTGGAATCAAACCGCACCGTCAGAAAATCTCCCGGCTTATCCTGAAGCTGCGCTCCGGTCCTCCTGCAAAAGGCTTCCGCCATATCTCTCTGTCCGCCCTTTCCAAGACAGACTGCGATTTTATCATTCATTTCCCGATTCTCTCTTTCATGACTCTTTTTCATAAGCTCTTTCATTCTACAATTTTACAAAAAAAATTGCAATTCATCTCAAAAAAAGATGTCCGCAGACGTACCAAAATACGCTGCGGACATCCAATGTCTGATCCATAGTCAGGCGGTTACTTAATGCTTGCTGTCCTAAAACAGAAGATGAAGTCCCATTGCAATGATCCACATATATGCACAGGTCTTTGGGATCATCAGTAATCCGACCTTGGGCTTTGTTTTGCTGAATAAGGTTACCGGAAGATAGCATCCAAAGGAAATGATGATTGCAGAGATCCAGATCATTGCTTCCACTGCTGCCGGTGCATTCAGCTCCGGGAAGGTAAGCTTCCATACATACAGTAAAATAATATAAAATACAGTCATCGTGATCGAGGATACCTGTAATCCGATTCCCAGCTGTTTCCTGATCTTCTCGCCGCTTCCATGGACAGCTCTGATGATCCTTGGCACCAGATGGAAAGCATCTCCGCCACAAAGTGTCAATGTCAGTACTCCGTAAAGGATAAACAAAGGATTACCCTTCGAAAATACAAAGAAAAGAATTCCTGCGATCAGATCGAATATCAAATATCCTGCGTCAAATATTGCCTCCATATATATTAATCCGCAATTTCGCAGATCTTATGAAATACCTCTTTACAAATACGCTTCTCTTCCACTGTCAGGCCGTCCAAAGCGATTTTTGCAAATTCCTTCTGTGCTTTTATTCCATCTTCAATGATCCGATCTGCCTTATTTAATAAAACAATCTCGATATGCTTCTTATTATCCGCACTCTGGATCCTTTCGATCAGACCTCTGCTCTCCAGATTTTTCAGAGAAGAGGACACGTGGGATTTCGTCGACTTACGGACCTTAACGATCTCAGCCGTATATTTATTTTGAATTTCTCTTTCCTTTTCTGACTTTGATCCTGCGGATCATCCTTCGGATCAGAAATACCACAAGCACAATGATCACGATAAAGATCAGACAAATACCTGCGATCATTGCCGAAAACTTATTCGGCTGCTTCACCAGATCAATGATATTTCTGCTGTCCTCCACAACCTTACGTCCATGTGTCGTCTCATAATATTCCGGCACATTGGCAATTCCGTCGCCGTCTGTATCCTCAAAGGACTGCATATATCTTGCGATCGCATCCCAGGCCTTTAATTCCCTGTCATCCTCCATGATCGCCTGATCTTCCAGATTTTCAATAGGATTTCCATCCCTGTCCTTCGGTTCAAGAGACAGCAGTCCATAGGACATTTTCATCACTGAACCAAGCATCTGGCCGGTATACAGATCTGTCACAACATGATACAGCTTGTCATCCTGGATCTCGATCCGCTCTCCGTCTGCCCTGGTGAGATAACAATCTGTCACCTTATTCAGGATCATCCGATGTGGATTGTATGCAAAATTCAATCCACTGCAATATAACCTTGCCGTTGTCATAAAATCTGATACAGAAGCGTCCACCTCCGCTGCCAGCTTCAGCTCTTTTCCGGTCAGGTATGCACTGATCAGCGGATATCCGGCAACACCGTCCTTTCCGATCCCCAGTGAAAAGGAATTAAAAACATCCTCTACTGTGATGTCGCCCTTTGTGTATGTATCCCGCACGGTTCCGCTTGGAACAACGGCTACATCAACCGGATCACCATCATAATACTCGGAATTCTCCACTGCATATATGTATGCATCGGATATGATATCACCAAGATTCAACTCTTCGTGCTTCGTGCCCATTTCTTCCAGACTGTTGAATTCAACATCATTTTCAGCAAGAACCTCTTCCCTTGTATAGCCGAAATCGGCAAGATAATTCTTATCCACCGTATCCATCAGGGCATCGATCTGTTCCTGTGTCGCCTGGTCCGGTTTTACATCCTCAGAAACAGGGATCAGCTCATAGGATGTCAGCTCCCACCGTCCGTCCTGTTTCTGTGTCATGGAAAGTGATCCCAGATTTCTTCCGTATTCGCCGCAGGATACGATATATGTGTTCCCATGCTGAATTGCCTCTTTCAGCTCTGTGTGCGTATGTCCGCTGATGATCAAGTCGATATCCGGCACCTCTTTTGCAAGGATCTCATCCTCCGATTTGTTCTCATCCTCCCAGGTTCCTCCATGGGACACACAAGCGATCATATCCACTTTTTCATTTTTTCGGATCTCTTCTACCGTCTGTTTTACGGCCTCAACCGGATCCTTGAACTTTAATTCACAGGTCGGTGCACATTCCAGGGCATCCTTACCGAACACACCGACTACTGCAGCCTTTACATCTCCTTTTTGAACTACTACATAATCCTTCACACCGTAGGCTTCAAATGCCGACCGGATCTGCTTCTGACCATCGCTTAATCCATCCTGCTCCATGCTGTCCCAGTCCACGTTGCACACTACCAGTGCCGGCACTGTCTCACCGGAAGCCTTCGCAGCCTCCAGCATATTTGCCAGTCCCTTTGAACGATAATCATATTCATGATTCCCCAGAGTCGTCACATCATACCCCAGATATCCCAGCATCCGAAGCTCTGCCGCCTCCGTTTCGTATACGGTCTGAATCAGGGTTCCCATGGAAAAATCGCCGCCATCCAGCACCAGGGTGTCCGGATCTTCCTGCTTCTTTTCATCGATCAGGGTTTTGATCCTTGCAAATCCGCCAACTTCTTTTTGCTCTCCATCTACGATGGTTGAAAAGCTGTTCAAATGCGAATGTGTATCATGGCTGAACAAAACATCGATCTGTTTTGCCTCGGCTGCTTCCACCGGGACATTCCATGCAAGAGGAAGCAGCAATGCAGCAATAAGCATAATCGCCAGCAGCTTTGCTGAAATTTTCTTTCGTGTTTTCATAACACTCTCCTTTTGTATATAGTTTTCTTATGCCTTTTCACAAAACCATCAATAATGTTCCCACACCGATCAAAATACATCCCATCATCGATTTTGCTGTGAATTTCTCATGCAAAAAAACAAATGCCAGTACCAGTGTGATCACGACACTCAGCTTATCTATCGGCACAACCTTGGATGCATCGCCTATCTGCAGGGCACGATAATAGCATAACCACGAAGCACCCGTTGCCAGACCTGAAAGGATCAGAAACAGCCAGCTTTTTTTGCTGATCACTGCGATCCCGCCCTGGGTATTTGTGAGGAAAACCATTCCCCACGCCATAACCAGCACCACCATCGTTCGAATCGCTGTTGCAAGATTCGAATTAACACCGGCAATACCTATCTTGGCCAGTATGGAGGTCAGCGCCGCAAATACAGCAGACAGCAAGGCAAACACAAACCACATAGTAACTCCCCCTTCTTGGCTCGCCGCTTAGTGCTCCATACACCTAAAGCGGGGAATACTTATTCTGCATTCATCGTATCATTTTTCTTCTGATATGTCACTATTAACAATTTCATAAGGCATACTGTACCAGATTTTATCATATTTATCTATAACTCCATTTAAAACAGATTTCATTATCTCATAAATTCTTGCAGCCTGATCCTCCATATTGTTATCCACAGTTCCATAGATTTCCCCGAGTCGGATCTTCTGATTCATTTCCTGACTGTTATTAATTCCAATAATAACCGGAAGTTTCATCTGATGTTTTTTATAATAATCATAGACCCCAAGTGCCATGTCATCATTGTTGCATACGACTGCCTCCGTATTCCGGATCGTCTCTTCATCCAGCTTCGCAAATTTTTCCAGGGCAATCTCCCGTTTCCAATCCGCAGTCAGGTTTCCCAGCTGCTTTAACGGCAATTCTCTTCCTGACTCCAAAAATCCGTTAGTTCTCCGAATCGTATCATAATGAGACTCTTCCCCCTCAATCAATATGTAGTCCAGCTTTCCGTTTTGATTCCGATCCACGCTCTGCTTCTGCTTATCCCAAAGCTCCTTCAGCAGCTTTCCCTGTATCTCTCCGGCAGCTTTTCCGTCTGTTCCTACATACCATACATCCTTCACGATCTGAAGATCCTTCTCGGCAACTTCACGGTTATACAAAATGACGGGGATCTCCTTCTCCTCTGCTTCATTCAACACACTGGCTGCAGATGCAGGCTCTACCAGGTTAACCAACATGATATCATACTCCTGCGCATACATATACTGCAGCTGTTTTTCCAGTATCTTATTTTTCCCATCTGCATTATAGATTTCGTAGGATATTTTCCTTCCTGCAATTTCTGTTTTTTCAATCATATCCTGCAAAGTCCGTATATATTTCTCCATAAAGGTATCATTCAGATCATATACCGCAATTCCCATGTGGATATAACAGTCTTCTCTCTTTGGTAGCTTCCATGCCACGATCAGACCTGCCATCAGCACAAAAAGACCTGCCAGTATAAAATTATATTTTTCAGTTTTCCACTTCATCTTCTCCCTCTACCTTACAAGTAATGCATCCAGACTGCCCGCTTCCAGAATTTCCCGATCAAGCTTTAACGGCTGCAGAAAGATACTCTCCATCTTTTTTTTCTTTCCGTAAGCTTCTATCATCTGCATACATTCATAGCCAAGTCTGTATGTATTTTCCATATAAACCTCTTTCTTACGGCCACTTTTGATCTGTCCCAAAACAGTTTCACTGATTGGCATCCTGTATGTTTCTTCTTCCTGTTCCCTCCGCACAAATGCCGCATAATGCAAAAATGACTCCTTCATTGTATCTGTAAGTGCCAGTACTTCCTTATATTTGTAACCATTCTGATTTTTTTTCAGATAAAATTCCGGATATACCAGAAGAATTCCCATGCTTCGATTCTGCTTTTCCTCTTTCACCAGCTCTGCAAAACTTTTTTCGGACATCTGCTTTTTGTACCAGACATCCAGCTTTATCTGATGGTCATAAGCATAATCCCGGATTCCCTCCTGGACACTGCTTAAATCTTCCTGTGTGTTTTGTGGCAGGACG
>ENA-ORLW01002483-ORLW01002483.1-human-gut-metagenome-genome-assembly--contig:-NODE-2483-length-16430-cov-3.804378_pt1 | contig 16430 bp, 13 predicted proteins | sample MGYA00243017_ERZ508829 | MGnify/ENA primary metagenome ERZ508829 (study PRJEB26277, sample SAMN04329776) | human gut metagenome | biome: human-associated habitat | host: Homo sapiens | place: USA...
GAACCTCCACCGAGTTGCCCCGATTAGAACCTGAATCTAACGCGTCTGCCAATTCCGCCATATCCGCATATTCTGTTGTGTTCGTGAGCTGTGTCGCTCGGAACGATAGTTATTATACCAGATATACGAAGAATGTCAAGCATTATTTTCAGATTTTATCGACAAATTTTTGCGGCAAAATTGATGCACTCTGAATAGCCGCTGCAGGGCGAAATTTTCGCCAAAGTGTGATACAATAAACAGGACGCGCTGCGGGTGCTCCTGTATGCGCAGACTAAGAAGCTGCTTTTGCACACCGCAGCACACCGCTGCGCGGCCCGCTTGCTGCCATACCGGCAGTGGCGCGGTGTCGGCCCGGTGCGCCCCGGAGCGGGAAAGCAGCTGCCGAGAAAATGAGGGAAAACAGAATGTTCAATGTTATCATTTTCCTGCTGGGGGCAGGCATCATGTTCTTTATGGCGCTGCGCAGTGTGCTGGCACGGCGCAGGCTGTGCACGCAGGGGCAGAAGGTCACGGCCACGGTGGAGGGCACCGTGCAGAGCCGGGATGGTGGTGCCTATGTGCTGGCCTTTACCACCGCAGGCGGCAGCCATCGGCTGCACTACCCGAAGCCTGCGCGGGGCAAGAGCTTTGCGGTGGGGGATACCGTCACCTTATACTATGACCCCGACGCCCCGGAGAAGATGTACGTGGAAGGCGACCGGGCCACGCTGGGAGCCGAGGTGTTGTATACCGTGATAGGTGTGGCCCTGCTGGTGCTGACCGTGGGCATTGCCCGCTGAAAGGGGAAAAGAGGATGAAACTGGAACATTTTGGCATGGCTGAGCCGGGCGACTGCCGTCTGGTATTCACAGCCGGTGCCGAGGAACTGGCGGCAGCCGTTGCACAGGTGCAGGCGGAGCCGGACGCGCCGCAGGAAGAGGATGGTCTGCTGACTGAGGCGGTGAATCGCACCATTCTTGGCGGCTTTTCGGCGCTGTATGAGCAGCTGGTGCAGGAGTACCATGTGGTGCCGGTGACCGACCCGGATTTTGAATTGCTGGCGGTGAACCGGGCCGAGGGCTTCCGGGCGGGGGCGCAGTTCTACGCGCTTCCGCCGCTGGAAGTGGGAGCATACACCGGTTTCGTGCAGCCCATTGAGCCGCACCCCATCCGGCAGCTGACCATTGAACTGGAGATTAACCGTCACCACGGCGACGAAGAACGTGCAGCCGATGCAGCGGGCAAGGCGGCGCTGCGGCAGCAGGTGGCCCGCGAGATCTGGGCACAGCGCTGTGCCCAGGCTGAGCAGCGGGCACGCAAGGAGCTGGTATGGCAGCTGGGCGATGCAGTGAAAGGCCCGCTGCCAAAGCAGCTGGTGGGCGGTAACTATTTTGCCGAGCAGCGCCAGTTCAACCTGAGCCTGCAGGCCAATGGCATCAACTTTGACCAGTTCCTTAAAGTGCGCGGCCAGACGGTGGAAGAGTTCCGTGCATGGCTCCACGCGCAGGCAGAGCGCAAGCTGCGCAGCTGGCTGGGGCTTCTGCTGGTGGCAGAAAAGGAGGGCCTTGCACCCACGGATGCCGAGGTGGAAGCAGCCGCTGCCCACTGGGATGTCAAGCTGGACGGCGAGCGCACCTTCCCCGCCAACGATGCACGCAAGGTGCGCCAGCGTCTGGCCCGGGAGAGGGCGGAGCAGTTCATCGTGGAGCACTCTACCCTCACGCCGCCGCCCGATGAACCCATCGTGCAGAAAGTTGAAAGCAAATAATAACAAAAAGGAGCGATGCAGCGCATCTCTCCTTTTTGTTATTATTATCAGGAACTCTCAGGTCTCCACGCCCTCGAACTGGCTGTTGTAGAGCTTGGCGTAGAAGCCGTTTGCAGCAAGCAGCTCGTCGTGGCTGCCCTGCTCCACAATGTGGCCGTCCTTCATCACAAGGATGACGTCCGCCTCGCGGATGGTGGAAAGGCGGTGCGCCACAATAAAGCTGGTACGGCCCTGCATCATGCGGGCAAAGGCTTTCTGGATACGCACCTCGGTGCGGGTATCAATGGAGGATGTTGCTTCGTCCAGGATCAGCATCGGCGGCAGGCAGAGCATCACGCGGGCAATGCACAGCAGCTGCTTCTGGCCATGACTGATGTTGCCGCCGTCCTCGGCGATGACGGTTTCGTAGCCCTCCGGCAGGCGGCGGATGAAGCTGTCTGCATGGGCGGCTTTGGCTGCTGCCACGATCTCTTCAAGGCTTGCATCCGGCTTGCCGTAGGCAATGTTTTCCCGCACGGTACCGGCCCGCAGCCATGTATCCTGCAACACCATGCCGTAGCTGCCGCGCAAGGAAGCGCGGGTCACATCCCGGATGTCGGTGCCGGACACCTTGATGGAACCGCCGTTCACATCATAGAAGCGCATGAGCAGGTTGATGAGAGTGGTCTTGCCGCAGCCGGTAGGGCCGACGATGGCAATGCGCTGGCCGGGCTTTACGTCGAGGGAAAGGCCCTCGATCAGCGGACGGTCGGGCAGGTAGCGGAAGGAAACATCCTCCAGCTGCACATGGCCGTCCGGCTGCAGCACGGGGGCATTCTCGACTTCCGGTACCTGATCGTCGGCATCCAGCAGCTCGAACACGCGGGCGGCGCAGGCCAGAGCATTCTGCAGCTCCGTCACCACGCCGGAGATTTCGTTGAAGGGCTTGGTGTACTGGTTGGCGTAGCTCAAAAACACGCTCAGCTGGCCGATGGTGATGCCGCCCCGCACCGCGTACACGGCACCCACAAGGCCCACGCCTGCGTACACGATGTTATTCACAAAGCGGGTGGCGGGGTTGGTCAGGCTGGAAAAGAAGATGGCCTTCAGGCTCACGTCCTGCAGACGGCCATTCACCTCGTCAAAGGCGGTAAGGCTCTCGGCCTCGTGGCCGAAGGCCTGCACCACCTTCTGGCCCTCGATCATCTCGTTGACCAGCGCGGTCTGCTCGCCGCGCACGGCGCTCTGGCTCTGGAAGTAACCATAGCTGCGCTTGGCAAGGAAGCTTGCCACCACGAGGCTCAGCGGGGTGATGCACACCACCACCAGCGTGATGGGCACATTCTCGCTGAGCATGAACAGCAGGGTGCCGAGGATGGTCAGAACGCCGCTGAACAGCTGTGTAAAGCCCATCAGCAGGCCGTCCGCAAAGGTATCCACATCGGCCACCATGCGGCTGACGATATCGCCGGAGGGGTGGCTGTCGAGGTAGGAAAGCGGCAGGGTCTGAATTTTGCGCAGGGCTTCGTTGCGCAGGTCGCGGCTGACAAGGAAGGTGATGCGGTTGTTGCACACGCTCAGCAGCCACTGCGCAAGAGCGGCCACACCGGCAACCACCAGCACCTCGATGATAATGCGCATCACACCGCCAAAATCTACGGCACCCTTGCCCAGCATCATATCAATGGCGCTGCCGCAGAGGATGGGGATATACAGCTGTGCGCCCACGCTCACAGCGGCCACCACAAGGCTGCACACCACAAACAGGGAATAAGGTTTGATTTTGCCCAGAACACGGGTCAAGGTGGCCTTGCGCTGCTGCGGGGTCAGCTTTGTTTTTGCTTTTGCACTCATTTCTGCGCATCCCCTTTCTTGAACTGGCTCTCGTAGATCTCCTCGTAGACGGGGCAGGTCTGGCGCAGCTGGTCGTGGGTGCCGGTGCCCACCAGATGGCCGTCGTCCAGCACCAGAATTTGATCCGCGTGCTGCAGGCTGGCGGCGCGCTGGCTCACGATGAACACGGTCAGGCTGCCGGGCAGAGCAGCCAGTGCCTTGCGCAGGGCGGCATCGGTGGCGTAGTCCAGTGCGCTGGCGCTGTCGTCAAGGATCAGAATTTCCGGCTTGCCCACAAGGGCGCGGGCGATGGTCAGGCGCTGCTTCTGTCCGCCGGACAGGTTGCGACCGCCCTGCTCCACAGGCTCGTCCAGCCCAAGGGGCTTGGCTTTGACGAACTCCGCAGCCTGTGCTGTTTCCAGTGCAGCCCACAGGTCCGCATCGGTGGCATTCTTGTTGCCCCACAGCAGGTTGGAGCGGATGGTGCCGCCAAAGAGCTGGGCCTTCTGCATGACCATGGCTGCCTTGCCGCGCAGTTCTTCGCGGGGATAGTTCCGGGCATCGCGGCCCATGATTTCCACCGTGCCCTCGGTGGCATCGTAGAAGCGGGGGATCAGGTTGACAAGGCTGGATTTGCCGCTGCCGGTACCGCCGATGACACCAATGGTCTGGCCGCGCTTTGCAGTGAAGCTGATGTCGGAAAGGCTGGGTGCACCGGCACCCGCATAGGTCAGGCTTACGTGCTCAAAGCGCACGGCATCGCCGGATTTTTCGGCGGGCACCTCGCCCAGAAGCTTTTCCGGGAAGGCCATGCCGGGCGTGGTGTCCAGCACAGCCTGCACGCGGCCTGCGCAGGCCAGCGCCTTGCTCACCTGCACGATCAGGTTTGCCAGCTTGACCAGCTCCACAAGGATCTGGTTCATGTAGTTCACCAGCGCGATCACGTCGCCGGAAGCCATGCCACCCACATTGATCTCAATGCTGCCCACATATAGCAGTGCCACAATGGCAATGTTGATGAGCACATAGGTCAGCGGATTCATCAGGGCAGAGATATGGCCTACATGGAGCTGCATCTTGGTCAGCAGGTCGTTGGCATTCTCAAAGCGCTCTACCTCGCTCTTTTCCTTATCAAAGGCGCGCACCACGCGCACGCCGGTCAGGTTTTCGCGGGTCAGGCCCAGCACCCGGTCAAGGCGATTCTGTACCGTCTTGTACAGGGGCCGGGTAGCAGCCATGATGCCGAACACCACCACGCTCAGCAGCGGGATGGTCACTACAAAGATCAGCGCTGCACGGGAATTCACCGTAAAGGCCATGACCATGGCACCGATCACCACGAACGGGCTGCGCAGGAACAGGCGTAAAAACAGGTTCAGGCCGCTCTGCACCTGATTCACGTCGCTGGTCATACGGGTGATCAAGGTGCTGGTGCCGAGGGTGTCCATCTCGGTAAAGCTCAGGGTCTGGATGTGCTCAAACAGGGCGTGGCGCAGAGCTGTGGAATAGCCCACGGCCGCCTTTGCGGAAAAATACTGTGCCGTCAGGCTGCAGGCAAGGCCGATCATGGCCAGCAGCAGCAAAATGCCGCACCGCACAAGAATATAGTGGAAGTCGTGGGCGGCAATGCCGATGTTCACGATATCCGCCATGACCAACGGCACGAACAGGTCGAACGTGGCTTCCAGCATCTTGAAAAGGGGCGCAAGCACGCTCTCGCGCTTGTAGTCCTTCAGATAGCCTAGCATCTTGTTCAAGGCGATACTCCTTCTTTCTTGCTTTCTTGCATTATAAGGTTTATGAAATCCTACTTATTATAGCGTACAAAAACTTAAAAAGCCATAGAAAATGTTTTTATTGCAAAAGTGTGCTGAAAACCGCCGGGCAAAATGCCGAAAACGGTTGAAACCAGGGTGGGGGGTATGCTACAATGATTTTAAATATTGCACAAAAGGGGAAACAGGAATGCTGATAAGTTTGGTCGTTCCGTGCTACAATGAGGAAGAATCACTTCCCATTTTTTATAAAGAGGCCAGCAAGATCGCACAGCAGATGGGAATATCCCACGGAGCAGATTTTGAGTTCATCTTTGTGGATGACGGCTCAAAAGACCGCACACTGCAGATCGCGCGGGAATTGCACCGGAAAGATGCCCGTGTACGGTACATCTCCTTCAGCCGGAACTTTGGCAAGGAAGCAGGCATTTATGCCGGATTAAAAGCGGCAAAGGGCGATTATGTAGCAACGATGGATGCGGATCTGCAGGACCCGCCGTCGCTGCTGCCGGAAATGCTGGAGCTGCTGCTCTCCGGCGAATATGACTGCGCGGCCACCCGCCGCACGACACGCGAGGGTGAACCGCCCGTTCGCAGCTGGTTTGCCAAAAAGTTTTATCAGATCATCAATAAGCTCTCGGATACAGAGATCGTGGATGGAGCAAGAGACTTCCGCCTGATGAGCCGCAAAATGACTGATGCTGTGCTGAGCATGGCGGAATATAACCGCTTCAGCAAGGGCATTTTCAGCTGGGTCGGCTTTAAAACAAAGTGGATCGACTACAAAAACGTAGAGCGTGTGGCGGGCACAACAAAGTGGAACTTCTGGGGTCTGCTCAAATATTCGATCGAAGGCATTGTGGGCTTTTCCACAGCTCCGCTGCTGATGGCGGCGGGCCTTGGCCTTGCCTTTTGCGTATTGGCGTTTGTAGGCATCATAATCGTGGTGGTGCGTGCACTGATGTTCGGCGACCCTACTTCCGGCTGGCCGAGCCTTGTCTGCATTATCCTTTTGTGCAGTGGTGTGCAGCTGCTGTGTACGGGAATTGCGGGCGAGTACCTTGCCAAAACATATCTTGAAACAAAGCACAGACCGATCTATATTGCTGCTGAGACCGAAGAAGATCTGGACGCGGAATAAGGCGTTTCAGGAAAAATGTATTTTTGACGGGGTGCCAGAAGAAGCTGATCTGGCACCCCGCTTTTTTTGAGCAGGGAAAAATGGATACATACAGATAGGCGTTGTACCCAAAGCCATTTCCTGCTATACTAAAAATTGACTAGAAACTGGAAGAATGGTGAGCAGATGGCAAAAAGACAAGACGGCGGCATCCGGCTGCGCCCGGTGGGCACCCGCAAGCATCGGCAGAACGCTCCGGCCTACAGCCCGGCGGGCACCGGCTGCCCGCCCTTTGAGCAGGCAGTGGAAAATTTATATAAAGGCCAGAACGAAGAAAGCTTCTGGACGCTGATGGGCGCTTTGAACTATGCACTGGAAATGGAGACCCATGTTCTGGTGCCGCTGCGCACGGCACTGACGGTGCACAACACGCCTGCACCGTGGACGGAGCATCCGGTGCCCACGGCAAAGGCTAAGGACCTACAGCTGTGGACCCTGCGCAACGAGAAGGGCCGCACATGGCTGCCTATGTTCACCTCTGCAGCTGCGGCCTGCGCCGACCGCAGCACTTCTGCCCGGCCAATGGCAGATTACACCCTGCAGGATGCCATGGAGCTGGCCCTTTCCACTGAGGGGATCGACGGCGTGGTGCTGGACCCGTGGAGCCACTCGGCTACGCTGGACGGCGCTCTGCTCAACGGTTTGCTGCACGCGGGCCATACGCCGGAAGACCCCGGTGATGAGAAAGCGGATGCCGGAAAGGAAGCCGCCCGCAAGGGCAACTGGGCGCAGGCTGTGGAATGCTTTGAAAAAGCAGCCGAGCTTGGCAGCGCCATGGGACTTGCCCTGCTGGCAGACTGTATTTATAAGGGCCGCGGCACCCGCACGAACCGTGCCAAGGCCCGCCGCATGTGGAAGGAAGCAGCAGACAGCGGCGAGATCTTATCCAACATTGCACTGGGCGATGACTGCGCTGCCCGGGGCGACAATGGCCGGGCACTTTTGTATTACCGCCGTGCCCGCTCCAACGCAGCCCATATGCCGGATATCGAGTACACTCCGCAGGTGTGCCTGCGTGTGGCCCAGACCGAAACGCGCTACACCAGCCGCAAAAAGGCGCTGGCACTGGCCGCAGAAGCAAGGCAGGGCTTTGCCATCAAGGCCCGTGAGCACGAGCCGGACGCAGAGCAGTGGCTGGCCGAAGCCGACCAGCTCATCCGGGAACTGACCAGTGAACTGCCTACCCGAGCCACAGCTTACGACATGGAATCTTTACAATTGGACTAAAAAATCGTCATATCGGGACGGTAAGATATACTCGGAAATGATTTGAAGAGCTGCGCCCAAGATGCACAGCACCGGAGAGGAAACAGACAGTATGAGCAAAGTAATCGGCATCGATCTCGGCACGACCAATTCCTGCGTGGCAGTGGTGGAGGGCGGCAAGCCCGTGGTCATCACCAATGCGGAGGGTGAGCGCACCACCCCCAGCGTTGTGGCCTTCACGAAGGACGGTGAACGTCTGGTGGGCGGTGCGGCCAAGCGACAGATCGCCACAAATTCCGGGCGCACTATCTCCAGCATCAAGCGCCATATGGGCAGTGACTACCGGGTGCACATCGACGGCAAAGACCTGACCCCGCAGGAGATCAGCGCCATGATCTTGGCCAAGATCCGCCGCGATGCCGAGAGCTATCTGGGCGAGCCGGTGACCGAAGCGGTCATCACGGTGCCCGCCTACTTCGACGACAGCCAGCGCAAGGCTACGCAGGATGCAGGCCGCATTGCAGGCCTGAACGTGCTGCGCATCATCAACGAGCCTACTGCTGCCGCTGTGGCCTATGGTTTGGATAACGAAGCGGCGCAGAAGATCCTCGTCTACGACCTCGGCGGCGGCACCTTTGATGTGTCCATCATCGAGATCGAGGACGGGACCTTTACGGTGCTTGCCACCGGCGGCGACACCCATCTGGGCGGTGACGACTTCGATCAACGCATCGTGGAATATGCCGTGGCCGAGTTCAAAAAATCGGATCGCATCGACCTCTCCCGCGACCCGGCAGCTATGGGCCGGCTGAAAGAGGAAGCCGAAAAGGCAAAGAAGGAGCTTTCTGCCGCGCCGTCCGCACAGCTGAACCTGCCGTTCATTGCGGTGGGCAAGGACGGCCCTCACCACTTAGATATCTCGCTTTCCCGCCCGCAGTTCGAAATGATGACCGGCGACCTGCTGGCCCGCACAGTGGCTCCCGTGCAGAATGCGCTGCGGGATGCAGGCATTTCTGCCAGCCAGCTGGGCAAGGTGCTGCTGGTGGGCGGCAGCACCCGGATGCCTGCGGTGGAGCGTCAGGTGAAGGAGCTGCTGGGCTGCGAACCCAGCCACAGCCTGAACCCGGACGAGTGTGTTGCCATGGGTGCGGCTGTGCAGGGCGGTCTGCTGCAGGGCGGCGGCAAGCTGGCCGGTGCCACCGGCGCAGCGGCGCAGGGCCTTGTGCTGATGGATGTGACCCCGCTGACCCTCTCCATTGAGACGCTGGGCGGCGTGGCCACCCCGCTGATCACCCGCAACAGCATGATCCCCACCCGCAAGAGCCAGATCTTCACCACCGCACGGCCCATGCAGACCAGCGTGGAGATCAACGTGCTGCAGGGCGAGCGCCATTTTGCCCGCGACAACAAGAGTCTGGGCAAATTCAAGCTCACCGGCATCCGGGCAAGCTTCTCCTCCAAACCGCAGATCGAAGTTACCTTCGATATCGACGTGAACGGCGTGGTGAAGGTGTCTGCCAAAGACCTTGGCACCGGCCGGGAGCAGAACATCACCATCACCGGCAGCACCAACCTTTCGGAAAATGAGATCCAGCGCGCCATGGCAGACGCTGCCGCCTACGAGGCCGAGGACAGCCGCCGCAAGGAGCGGCTGGATCTGCACAATCAGGCCGAGGTGCTGGCCTACAAGGTGGACGAGGCTCTTTCCAAATGCAAAAAGGAGCTGGACAAGGACGAGAAGAACCGCATCAAAACCGACCTCGCCAACCTCCGCCGCTGCCTGCGCAAGGATAAGCCCGAAAAGATGAATGAAAACGAGGAAGCCAATCTCCGTCAGGCCAAGACCCAGCTGGAAGAGAGCGCAAATCATCTGATGGTGCTTTATACCAGTGAGCAGGAAACAGATGGTACGAATAATGCGCTGTAAAAGTTGCAACAAAACAGAATGATGAGAACTGTGCTCTGTGGAAAATAGAAACCACAGAGCACGTTTTTCTGCAGAAATAGTTGCAGGAGATAGGCTGACATTGTATAATACAACTGTATAGTTTTGGCTAAATTCGGGAATGATGCCTTGTTTGGGAGAAAGACATGGAAAAAACTGCGGAAAAGCTAAAGGTAAATGAGAGCCTGTTAAAAACAGTACTGTGCAGTGCTACTTTTTGGGGATTGTTGGCGCATGGTATGGTTCTGTTCAACAAATACTCATTCCATGATGATGTACGGTATTTCAATGAAGTGGGCGCTACTTACGAATCTGGACGGTGGATGCTGGGCATTCTTGGAAGTCTGAGTGCAAATTTGCTGGGTAGTAAAAACTACAGCCTGCCAGTGGTAAATGGTACGATTACGATTTTGTGCATTGCAGCAATCGTATATCTGCTGGCGGATAGTTTGAGGATCCAGTCAAAGCCTCTTGTTATTCTGCTGTGCGGAAGTATGGTGACATTTCCGTCAGTGACGGGAACATTCAGTTACATGTTTACTGCACCATACTATTATGCTGCATCCCTACTGGGAGTTGTTGGAGCATGGATTTTTCACCAGAAAAAGAATGTTGTCGCTCTATTACTCTGCACGGTTTTGATGGCTTGCTCTGTTGGTGTGTACCAGGCAAATATCCCGGTCTGCATCTGTACATTGCTGCTTTATATGATGGAAGATATCCGGCAGTCTGATATGAACTGGAAAGCGTTTTGGAAAATGGCCCTGTGTAATGCAACTGTGTGCATTGGGTTTGTTACAGAATATTTTCTAGTCAATCAATATTTTCTGAATCAGTTTGGCGTTGTTTTGACGGATTACAAAGGTATCAATCATTTTGGAAGAACAAATCTGAGCAATTATATTTATCGGATACTGTGCGGTTACGGCTCATTCTTTTATCCAAGCACTGCTGTGGAAGACTTCAGCGCAAGATATGTCTATACTTTGTTGATCATTGTTACTGCGATCATTGCCATATTTGTGCTCCGGAAAATGTATATTCTTAAGACCCCAAAAGGATGTCAAACCCTATTGATCCTAATCGCATATCCTATTGCAGCATGCTTTGTATACCTGATGGTAGAGCCTTGGGATGTTCATGCCGTAATGACTTTTGGACAGGCGTTTGCCTTTGCTTTGGTTGTATGGTTTATTGATAAATATCCCGAAGATAGAACAAAAGTAGAAGGTGCCCTATGTAAAGCCGCTGTTGCCCTATTAGGAGTACTTGTGACTCTAAATATTCGTTACAGCAATATCCTCTACCTAAAAGCAGACGTGATGCAGACACAAATGATCAGTTATTACACAACTTTGATCACGCGAATTGAAAGTATCGAAGGTTATACTGAAGATGCGCAGGTTGTTTATATCGGGGAGTATGACAAGCACGATAAAAATCTTGTTGGAATCAGCGAATATTTCGATGATTTGGATCTGGCTACATATAAAGGAGAACCTATTTTCAATGATTACGCATGGAAGGAAGCCATGGAGTTTTGGTGTGGCTTTGCACCGGAATTAGGAGATGCCGCAGAGTTTGACGGTAATGCCGAGGTAGCATCTATGCCCTGCTATCCGGATCAGGGTTCGATCCGGTGCATCAACGGAAAAATTGTTGTCAAATTTGCAGATGAGCCGTAAGAACTACGAAAAAGCAGGGAAGTTAAATGAAAAAATTATCGTTAATTATTTCAGTTTATAACGAAGAAGCCGTTCTGGAAAAGTTTTATAAAGCGTTCTGCTCCATCGAACAGAATTTGGAATACGGGGGAGGGGGATATGAGCTGATTTTTGTAAATGATGGCAGTACCGATGCCAGTATGAATATTCTGGAAGTGATTGCGCAGCAGAACAAGAATGTCCGTGTAATCAGTTTTTCGCGAAATTTTGGCCACGAGGCTGCCATGATTGCAGGCATCGATCATGCTGCGGGGGACGTGATCATTTGCATGGATGCCGACCTGCAGCACCCTCTGGAATGCATCGCCCCCATCATGGCGAAATTTGAGGAAGGCTATGAGGTTATCAGCATGGTCCGAACCTCCAACAAATCGGCAGGTGCCATCAAAAACTTTACATCCAGAGCATTCTACCGGGTGATCAACGCCTTGTCTGATCAAGTAAAGCTGGAGGAAAATGCATCGGATTTCTTTGCCATCAGTAGCCGTGTGGCAGATGTTCTACGTACAAATTACCGTGAAAAAACTCGTTTTCTACGTGGATATGTACAAAGCGTTGGTTTCCGGAAAACAACGCTGGAATACACTGCTGCGGAAAGAGCTGGCGGTGCCAGCCACTATACGCTAAAAAAACTGATGAATTTTGCAATCAGCACCATAGTCGGTTTTTCTGATTTTCCACTGAAACTCGGCCTCTATGCCGGTGCTGTAAGTTTTCTTGCTGCTGTGCTTTTTGCTATAAGTGCACTGTGCGGCTTCCGCGAGTATAAGGTGATCCTTGCGGCAGTCAATGTTTTATTTGCCATTCTCTTTTTGCTGGTCGGAATTATGGGTGAATATTTTTCCGTTGCATTTGCAGAGCTGAAAAACCGTCCGATCTATATTGTGGAAAAGGAAATCAATTCCGGGCACTGCGTATGATACAAATAATAAAGCAACTTTATTTTCGTTATAAGGAATTGATCAACTATGTGATCGTAGGTGGTCTGACTACGGTAGTGAGTCTGGCAAGTTACTATTTTTTCACTGCAGTCTTTCTGAACCCGCAAGACCCATTTCAACTGATGACTGCCAATACGCTCTCATGGATCTGCGCAGTCTCTTTTGCTTACATCACAAACAGGAAGTTCGTTTTTGAAAGCAAAAGTGCTGATAAATTGCGCGAAATGCTGAAATTTTTCAGTGCGAGGATTTCCACTCTCCTTATCGAAATGGCCTGCATGACATTGCTGGTAAATATTCTGCACTGGAATGACCGGATCTCTAAGTTTGCGGTACAGTTCATCGTCATGGCTCTGAATTACATTTTCAGCAAGCTGTTTGTGTTCCGCATCAAAGAATAATACAGAGTAAAAGGGGCTGCTGCACATGCAACAGCCCCTTTTACTCTGTGGAAAAGTATTACAGCATCTTGGAAAGGAACGCTTTCAGTCTGGGATGCTTCGGATTCGTGAACAGTTCCTGCGGCGGCTCGTCCTCCTGGATCTTGCCGTCGTCGATGAAGATGACGCGGTTGGACACCTCGCGGGCGAAGCCCATTTCGTGGGTGACCACCAGCATGGTGATGCCGGTGTGGGCCAACTCCTTCATCAGTTCCAGAACCTCGCCCACCATTTCGGGGTCGAGGGCGCTGGTGGGCTCGTCGAACAGGATCACGTCCGGATCCATGGCAAGGGCACGGGCAATGGCAATGCGCTGCTGCTGGCCGCCGGACAGGCTCTTGGGGTAGACGTTGGCCTTGTCGGCCAGACCCACACGGGCCAGCAGCTCGTCGGCGCGCTGGGAGATGGCTTCCTTATCCTTCAGCTTCAGCAGGGTGGGGGCCAGCTCCAGATTTTTCTTCACAGTCAGGTGGGGGAAGAGGGTGAAGTGCTGGAACACCATGCCCATCTTCTGGCGCACAGCATCAATGTGGGCTTCATCCACTTCGGTGCCCTCAAATTTGATGCTGCCGGAGGAGGGGATCTCCAGCCGGTTCAGGCAGCGCAGAAAGGTAGATTTGCCGCAGCCGGAGGGGCCGATCAGGCAGACCACATCGCCGCGGTAAATATCAATATCGATGCCCTTCAGCACGTCCAGCGTGGGGGTGGGCTGCTTTGCGCCCGGCTTTTTTTCGCCGCCGTAGGTCTTTGTCAGGCCGCGGACTTCCAGAATTTTATCGGTCACTTTGAGCCAGCCTCCTCTCAAACTTTGCCAGCAGACGGGTGAACAGCATGACCAGCACAAGGTAGATCAGCGCAACGCCCAGCAGCGGGAACATGGCCTCGTAGGTGCGGTTCATGATGCCCTGTGCAGCGTACAGCAGCTCCTTGCCGCCGATGACCGTGATCAGGGAGGTATCCTTCAGCAGGACGATGAACTCGTTGCCCAGTGCGGGCAGCACCGCACGGATGGCCTGCGGGATGATGATGACCACCATGGTGGTCATGTAGTTCAGGCCAAGGCTACGTCCGGCCTCCATCTGGCCGGGGTCAACGGCCATCAGGCCGCCGCGGATGATCTCCGAAACATAGGCACCGGAGTTGATGCCCAGTGCCAGCGCACCCACCATGGTAAAGTTGCGGCTGTTGGCAAAGATGACCATGCTCATGATGAGCAGCTGCACCATCATAGGCGTGCCGCGGATGATGGTGGTGTAAATTTCGCAGATGATGTTGAAGAAGCCCAGCACCGGGTTCTTGTGGCCGGGGCGCTGCTGGTCGTGTGCTACACGCACCAGAGCTACCACGCTGCCCAGCACGATGCCCAGTGCCAGCGCAATGGCAGTGACCAGCAGGGTGGTGCTCACGCCCTTGATGTACTGCGTCCAGCGGTCTTTCAGGATGAAGGCCTGATAAAACTTGAAGAAGAATTCCTGCTCGAAGTTGAGCGTAGTGCCGCTGTTGAGCAGCTCTTTGAGCAGTTCGTACTGTGCAGCCATTCGCATCCTCACTTTCCTGTTCTGATTTTGTTAATCTTTTGTAACCACTTATTTCCAAAAAAGGGGAGGTGCCCCAGTTGGGGGCTGCCTCCCCGTGGCTCAGATGTCAGCCGCCGGATTATTCAGCGGTGATGTACTTGTCCACGATGGACTGCAGGGTGCCGTCAGCCTTCAGCTCTTTCAGAGCGGCGTTGACGGCATCTTCCAGAGAAGAACCCTTTGCCATACCAATGGCGTAATCTTCCTCGGCGTAGCTGGTATCCAGGATCTTCAGGCCGGGGTTGGCAGCAATGAACTCCTGGGCGGGAGCGTTGTCGATGACAACGGCATCCACCTGACCATTGTTCAGAGCCTGCACAGCGGTCAGACCGTCGTCGTAAGCCACGACGTTTTCATCACCGAAATCATCGGAGCAGTAGATGTAGCCGGTGGTACCGCGCTGGGTGCCGATCTTCTTGCCAGCCAGATCGTCAGGGGAAGCAATGTCGGAGCCTTCGGGCACGATGATGGACTGGATGCCGGTAGCGTAGCTGTCGGAGAAGTCCATCACAGCCTTGCGCTCGTCGGTGACGGTCACACCGGCCATAACGATGTCGGCCTTACCCTGCTGCACGCTCAGCAGAGCGGCGTCAAAGTCCATATCATCGATCTGCAGCTCCAGACCCAGCTTGTCAGCAATGGCCTGAGCAGTCTCGATGTCGATGCCCTCAAACTCGCCCGCATCGGTGGTCATCTCGTACGGAGGGAAGGCTGCGTTGGTGGCCATGGTCAGCTTGCCGGCCTCAACGGTGGTCAGCTCGCCAGCGGCAGCGCTGGTGGAAGCAGCTTCAGAAGAAGCAGCAGAGCTTGCCACGGAGGAAGCGGTGCTTGCGGAAGAACCACCGCAGGCGGTCAGAGCCAGAGCGGCAACGGACAGACCAGCAGCTGCCAGAAAGCTGCGACGAGAAATCTTTTTCATATTCAAACACTCCTCAAATGTACTGTATGTTTTTGCGGTACGCCGGAACGATGCGATTCATCGAACATCTGGCGAACGAATTTAGTATAGATTGTACAAATTGAAAAGTCAATACTTGTGCAAAAAATCTCATCATTTGAAACCGAATTGAAAACAATTATACAAAAAATGCGCTGAAGAAATGTATATATACAAATTATAGATATTTTGCGATCTCTTCTTTGCTCCGCTTTGGCACGCAGTAATCCCGGTTCTCGTCCAGATAATACTTTACGCCGGTCTCAGCCGTCAGCGGCACAATGTGAGCCTTGTGGGTCGGATAGCCGAACGCCACCATGAATGCCAGCTTCTGCGGTTCTTCAATGCCCAGCAGTTCGGTGAGGGCAGGCTTGTTGATCGCGCCCATGATGCAGCTGCCCACGCCTTTGTCCCATGCGGCAAGGGTCATGTTGGCAAGGGCGATGCCGGTATCGGTGGCAAGGTCGCCGGGGATGGAAGTGTCCTGCACCACGGCCACATACAGGGTGGGCAGCTCGTCGGCTTTGGGCGTGCCCTGCTCCGGCGGCAGATAGGCAGCCCACTTGACCAGCGGCTGCACCTTTGCCACCGCCTCGGGCTTGTTCACCACCACCAGACGCACAGCCTGACGGTTGGCTCCGCAGGAGGACAGGCGGACGGCCTCGACGATATCATCCACCACATCCTGCGGAACAGCTTTCTGTGCAAAGCGGCGGTAGGTGCGGCGGCTGACAAGAGTATCCATAACAGACATAAAGAGCACCTCCTTTATATAAGTGTTGTCAAAAGTATAGCAGATGCGGCAGAGTCTTGCAACGCTCCGGCGCAAAAAAGCCTGCACGTTGGGCAGTGATCTTGCTTTTTTGCGACAGGCTGCGATTGCATCCGACAAATGATATATGGTAAAATATGGTAGAAGAAAGGAGGCGGCGCAATGGGATTGGCGGCAGGCATCGTGGATTTTATTCTGGGGGTCAATGTGGGCCTTGTGACGGCAGGTCTGATGCATGCGGCAAGAGGGGAACATGAGCAGACAGAAGATGAAAACAAGACATGTTGAGAATGAATGAAAATAACGGAGAACAAAAAGGGCCGCTGTACGGGATGCTGTGCAGCGGACCTTTTTGCCGGGCTTGACGGAAC
>ENA-ORLW01002489-ORLW01002489.1-human-gut-metagenome-genome-assembly--contig:-NODE-2489-length-16419-cov-4.935810_pt1 | contig 16419 bp, 9 predicted proteins | sample MGYA00243017_ERZ508829 | MGnify/ENA primary metagenome ERZ508829 (study PRJEB26277, sample SAMN04329776) | human gut metagenome | biome: human-associated habitat | host: Homo sapiens | place: USA...
GAAAAATCTTTGTAAGCGTCACTACATGAAATTTTTCTGAGCGTATGATATCTTTTAACACACTTCCCGGTCCCACGGACGGAAGCTGATCCACATCTCCCACAAGAATAAGTCTTGTTCCCGGAATAACTGCTGATAAAAGCGCATGCATCAGATTCAGATCAACCATGGACATCTCATCTATAATGATAACATCTGTCTCAAGTGGATTCTCTCTGTTTCTCAAAAACCCACCTACACTGTTCTCTTCCTCAGGATTTCCACTTACTTCAAGTAGTCTGTGAATCGTCTGGGCTTCATATCCTGTAGCCTCTGTCATTCGCTTTGCCGCGCGTCCCGTTGGCGCTGCAAGAAGGATACTCATTCCTTCGCTTTCAAAAAATTGAATCATCGTATTGATCGTTGTCGTCTTACCTGTACCCGGTCCTCCTGTTAATATGAGCAAACCATGTTTAATAGCTTCTATAACAGCTCTGTGCTGCATTGGATCCAATTCTATCTTTTCTTTCTGTTCTACTCTTTTCAGACGTTTCTCCATCATGTCTTCCGGCATCTGACAGTCAATATCAAGATCATTAAGCATTTTCGCAGTATTCAATTCCAAGTAATAATAATGTGCTGGATAAATGCGAATTTCCTCACCCACTTCTTTCATAACTGTTTTCCGCTCTATACACAGATCCATGATGTACTTCTCAATATCTTCAAGATCAACTCCTAAAAGTGCATTTGCCCTTCGAAGCAATACATTCTGTGGTAAATACACATGCCCCTCACCTACTGCCTGTTGCAATGTATAAAATAAACCACTTCGTATACGATAGTCTGAATCTGTATGTATGCCAATCTTGGATGCAATTTCATCCGCAGTCTTAAATCCGATTCCTTCAATATTATCTGCAAGCTGATACGGATTTTCTTCTAGCACTTTATACACTTTCATTCCGTAATACTGATAAATCTTGGCTGCCAGCTTTGTTGAAATACCATATTTCTGCAGATAAATCATGGCTTTTCGCATATCTTTCTTTTCTTCAAGCTGAGATGCAATCTCCTGTGCTTTTCTCTCACTGATTCCTTTGATCTCCGCAAGTCTTTCCGGCTCTTCTTCAATAATGCGGAAAGTATCCTCTTTAAACTTTTTCACGATTCGGCCAGCCAGTGCCGCACCCACACCTTTCACTGCTCCGGAGCCAAGATATCGTTCAATAGAAACAATATCTTCCGGCTCTTTTACTTTATAATGAGAAATCTTCAACTGCTTACCGTAAACATTATGATTCACATATTCTCCTTGAATTTCAAGAAGTTCTCCTTCATTAATATAGTTCAGACTTCCCACGCATGTCACTTCACCATCATCATGTTCAATATGGAATACTGTATACCCATTATCAGAATTTCTATATACAATATGACTCACATACCCTGTAACTGTTTCCACACTTTTTCCTCTCTCTTCTTGTATCTTTTCCTATTTATATGCAGAAAAAGGGTGTGTTCCTATTATACACACCCCTTGTAATTGAATCTTCTTCTCTAAGAACCTGACACTTCAAATTCTTTTTCAGAATTCTTTCTCTTAAAACTCTTTTCTTCCACTCATAAATTCCACAAACTGTCCGGTACCAATTGCAACGACTTTCATCGGATCCTCCGCTGTCATCGTATTAATTCCTGTTCTCTCTTCGATCAATTCTTCCAATCCGCGAAGAAGTGCTCCTCCTCCGGTAAGAACAATTCCACGATCAAGGATATCTGCCGACAACTCTGGCGGAGTCTGCTCAAGTACTCCGATTACAGCTTCTACAATCTGTCCTGTAGATTCTCTCAAAGCTTCTTCTGTCTCAGATGAAGTCACCGTAACTGTCTTCGGAAGCCCTGTTACCAGATTACGCCCTCTGACTTCCATCTTCTCTTCCTCTACAAGTGGATAAGTCGTTCCAATCTTAATCTTGATATCCTCTGCTGTTCTTTCTCCAATCAGAAGATTGTGTTTCTTTCTCATATAGCGTACGATTGCTTCATCGAAATCATCACCCGCTATCTTAATTGATGTATTCACAACTGTTCCACCCAACGAAATAACTGCAATATCTGCTGTACCGCCACCGATATCAACAATCATATTTCCACAAGGCTTTGAAATATCTATCCCTGCTCCTATTGCTGCTGCCACAGGTTCTTCAATCAGATGAACTTCTCTTGCTCCGGCTGCAAATGTAGCCTCTTCCACTGCTTTTTTTTCTACTTCTGTAACACCACTTGGTACACAGATACTGATTCTCGGCTTCTTAAATGTACGTTTTCCCAGAGCTTTCTGAACAAAATACTTAATCATCTTCTCCGTCACGGTATAATCAGAGATTACTCCTTGTCTGAGTGGTCTTACCGCAATAATATTTCCCGGTGTTCTTCCAAGCATCAAACGCGCTTCTTCACCAATTGCCTTGATCACATTCGTATCACGATCAAATGCGACAACTGATGGTTCTTTCAGAACAACCCCTTTTCCTTTCACATATACCAGTACACTGGCTGTCCCCAAATCTATTCCAAGATCTACTGACATCATAATTTCTATATCTCCCTTCTAAAACGCTCTTTTGCTGTTCTCAGCACTCTACTGCAAATAAACAACTTTGTCTGTTACTGATTCCAGCATTCTCTTTCCTCAATCAAGTGTCTTTTTTCCCTTGAAGGGGTTTATCGTTACTGTTTTTTCACTCTTGCTGTTATCAATATTATGTAACCAAAACAGTAATGTTTTATCATCCGCATACTTTAGTATAATAGACTTCGCTTAAAATAGAAAGGCATTTTTTGCATATATTTTACGACTTTTTTCGACTTTTTTTCGTCTTTATTTCTCCAATATAGACGCAATATATTTCCCTGTATAAGAATCTGGATTCTTTGCGACCTCTTCCGGAGTACCACTTGCCACAACAGTTCCTCCGCGGTCTCCTCCTTCTGGTCCAATGTCAATAATATAGTCTGCCGTCTTAATCACATCCAGATTATGTTCGATTACAATTACTGTATTTCCATCCCCGGAAAGTCTGCGGAGAATCTCTGTTAATTTATGCACGTCTGCAAAATGAAGTCCTGTCGTAGGTTCATCCAGAATATATACCGTTTTTCCGGTACTGCGTTTGCTAAGTTCTGTCGCAAGTTTAATTCTCTGTGCCTCGCCACCTGAAAGCTCTGTAGAAGGCTGTCCCAAACGAATATACGACAATCCGACATCTCTCAACGTCTCCATCTTTCTTCGAATGCTTGGCACGTTTTCGAAGAAATCTACCGCTTCTTCCACTGTCATATTCAATACATCATAAATATTTTTCCCTTTATAGCGTACTTCCAGAGTCTCACGATTGTAACGCTTTCCACCACAGACCTCACATGGAACATAAACATCCGGAAGAAAATGCATCTCGATTTTCAGAATTCCGTCTCCTGCACATGCTTCGCAACGTCCCCCTTTAACATTAAAGCTAAACCGTCCTTTCTTGTATCCACGTGCTTTTGCATCCGGCGTTCCTGCAAACAAATCTCGGATCAAATCAAACACGCCTGTATAAGTGGCAGGATTTGACCGTGGCGTCCTTCCGATTGGTGACTGGTCGATATTAATCACTTTATCAACCTGCTCCAGCCCTTCTATTCTCTTATGCTTTCCGGGGATTGTTCTTGCCCGGTTCAAGTCTCTTGCAAGTCTTTTATATAAAATCTGATTCACAAGAGAACTTTTCCCCGATCCAGACACCCCCGTTACACAAGTCATAACTCCCAAAGGGAATTTTACATCAATGTTCTTGAGATTATTCTCTTGTGCACCGACTACCTTCAGATAACCTGTCGGCTTCTTTCTTTCTGTCGGAACCGGAATCCTGATTTTTCCACTCAAATACGCTCCTGTGACAGAATTTGGATTTTTCATAATTTCCTGTGCATTTCCCACAGCAACAACCTGACCGCCATGTTCTCCTGCCCCCGGACCGATATCTACTATATAATCCGCTGCCAGCATCGTATCTTCATCATGTTCTACTACAATCAATGAATTTCCAAGATCACGCAGATGTTTCAGCGTCGCAAGAAGTTTATCATTATCTCTTTGATGAAGTCCGATACTCGGCTCATCCAGAATATATGCAACTCCGACCAGACCTGATCCAATCTGTGTTGCAAGTCGAATTCTCTGTGCTTCTCCACCGGAAAGAGTTCCTGTCGCACGCGCAAGCGTCAGATAATCCAGACCGACATCCATCAAAAACCTGATTCTTGCTTTGATCTCTTTCAGAATCTGATTACCAATCAACTGCTGTGTCTCTGTCAATTGAAGTTCATCTAAAAATTTCTGAAGACGTTCTATAGAAAGTGTTGTCACTTCTGAAATATTCTTATCTCCAACTGTTACAGCTAAAGCCCCCGGCTTCAAACGCTGTCCTTTACAGGCTGAACATGGTGTAATATTCATAAATGTCTCATATTCTGCTTTCATCGTCTGAGAACCTGTCTCACGGTAACGACGTTCTACATTCTTGATCAGACCTTCAAATGCAACCGGATAAATTCCTTCGCCTCTCTGACCTTTATAATAAACCTTTACTTCTTTTCCGTCTGTTCCATAAATCAAAATATCATGGATTTCTTTTGGATAATCCTCAAAAGGTGTGTCCAGATCAAAATGATATTCTTTACAAAGTGCATCCAGAATTGCACGTGTGAAGCTGCTCTTGTCTGTACAGGACTGCCATCCTAAAACTGCAATCGCACCTTGATTAATAGACAACGACGGATCCGGAATCATCAGTTCTTCTGAAAATTCCATTTTGTATCCAAGTCCAAAACATTCCGGGCAAGCACCAAATGGATTGTTAAAAGAAAAACTGCGTGGTTCAATCTCATCAATACTGATCTCACAGACAGGACAAGAAAAACTCTGACTGAAATTCATTGGCTCTCCATCGATCACATCTACAAGAAGCAGTCCCTCTGCCAGCTGAAGTACATTTTCCACAGAATCTGTCAGTCGCTTTTCAATTCCAGGTTTTACTACAAGACGATCTACAATAATCTCAATATTATGCTTGATATTCTTATCTAATGTAATTTCTTCTGAAAGCTCATACATATTGCCATCCACACGAACACGAACATATCCACTCTTTTTTGCACGTTCGAAAAGCTTTACATGTGTTCCTTTTCTTCCACGTACAACAGGTGCCAAAAGCTGTATCTTCGTTCTCTCCGGAAGCGCCATAATCTGATCCACCATCTGATCTACCGACTGTTTTGCAATCTCACGACCACATTTCGGGCAATGCGGAATTCCAACTCTCGCATATAATAATCGAAAATAATCATAAATCTCCGTAACAGTTCCAACTGTGGAACGTGGATTGTGGTTCGTTGATTTCTGATCGATAGAAATTGCAGGTGAAAGCCCTTCGATACTTTCTACATCCGGTTTCTCCATCTGACCAAGAAACTGTCTTGCATAGGAAGACAGTGATTCCATATAACGTCTCTGTCCTTCTGCATAAATTGTATCAAATGCAAGGGAAGATTTTCCAGAACCGCTAAGTCCCGTCAAAACAACCAGTTCATTTCTTGGGATATCTACATCTATATTCTTCAGGTTATTCTCATTCGCGCCTCGTATCTTAATGTACTGTCTGGCGTCCATTTTCTTACCCATTTTGTAATCTCCTATTCCATATCATTGAGCATCTTTTTTAATTCAACAAGCTTATCACGAAGCTCTGCCGCTGCCTCAAAGTTCAATTCCGCTGCTGCCTTCTTCATCTGTTTCGTCAGATCCGCGATCAGTTTCTCCAGTTCTTTCTGGCTCATGGACTCCGGATCTTTTTCAAGCCGCATCTCTTCTGCCGCAACCTTTTTAGAGATACTGATCAGATCACGCACTGACTTCTGAATCGTCTTCGGCGTGATTCCATGCTCTTCATTGTATCTCATCTGAATCTCACGACGACGCTGTGTCTCATCGATCGCCAGCTGCATTGATTCTGTAATCTTATCTGCATACATGATTACATGTCCTTCTGCATTACGCGCTGCACGACCGATTGTCTGAATCAGCGAAGTCTCTGAACGAAGGAATCCTTCTTTATCTGCATCAAGGATTGCAACAAGAGTGATTTCCGGAATATCAAGTCCTTCTCTCAAGAGGTTGATCCCAACCAACACATCAAACACATCCAGACGCATATCTCGGATGATCTCCGTACGTTCAAGCGTATCAATATCCGAATGAAGATATTTTACACGGATTCCTACTTCACGCATATAATCTGTCAAATCTTCTGCCATGCGCTTTGTCAGCGTTGTAACAAGGACTTTATTCTTCTTACTGATCTCTTTGTTCACTTCACCGATCAGATCATCAATCTGTCCTTCTACCGGTCGCACTTCAACTTCCGGATCCAGAAGTCCTGTCGGACGGATTACCTGTTCTGCTCGAAGAAGTTCATGATCCTTCTCATACTCTCCCGGTGTTGCAGATACAAACATCACCTGATTGATCTTACTTTCAAACTCATCAAAGTTAAGTGGACGGTTATCCTTCGCAGATGGCAGGCGGAATCCATAATCTACCAATGTCTGCTTTCTCGACTGGTCTCCGTGATACATTCCACCAATCTGCGGGATTGTCTTATGTGACTCATCAATCATCATAATAAAATCATCCGGGAAATAATCGATCAATGTATACGGAGCCTGTCCCGGTCGAAGCCCTGCCAAATGTCTGGAATAATTCTCAATTCCGGAACAAAATCCAGTCTCCTTAAGCATCTCAATATCAAAATTCGTTCGCTCCGCAATACGCTGTGCTTCTAGAAGTTTGTCATTTCTCTTAAACTCTTTGACACGTTCTTCCAGTTCTTCCTCGATATCTGCCACCGCACGCTTGATATTCTCACGGTCAACCACATAATGAGATGCCGGAAAGATTGCTACATGCTTCAGTTCGTCCTTCACTTCTCCTGTCAAAATATCAATCTCTGAGATCCTGTCTATCTCGTCTCCAAAGAATTCCACACGAATCGCTGTGTCACTCTCATAAGCAGGAATAATTTCCAAAACATCTCCACGCACCCGAAAAGTACCACGGTGGAAATCCATATCATTACGATCATACTGGATCTCAATCAGCTTTGCCATTACTTCATCACGATCTTTGATCATACCAGGACGCAAAGAAACTACCATGTTCTGGTAATCTACCGGGTTACCCAGTCCATAAATACAAGACACACTGGCAACAATGATCACATCTCGCCTCTCCATCAGTGACATAGTTGCGGAAAGTCGAAGCTTATCAATCTCATCATTGATGGATGAATCCTTGGCAATGTATGTGTCCGAAGATGGAACATATGCTTCCGGCTGATAATAGTCGTAGTAGGAGACAAAGTATTCCACTGCGTTATTCGGGAAGAACTCTTTGAATTCCCCATACAGCTGCGCAGCCAGTGTTTTATTATGTGCAATAATCAATGTCGGTTTGTTCATCTGTTGAATAACATTCGCCATGGTAAATGTCTTACCAGATCCAGTAACGCCAAGCAACGTCTGACACTGGTTTCCTTCTTTGAAGCCTTCGACCAGCTCTTTAATTGCCTGCGGCTGGTCGCCAGTTGGGTTGTATTGTGATACTAATTCAAAATGATCCATGTAATTTCTCCTGAGCGCTCTAATTTAGCGGTGATATTTTAGAAATAGTAGTTGTTTTCTTAGTATTGTTACTTGTATAGTATATCATTCAGGAGAAAAAAAGTACAGAACTAAATCGAATGTTTGTTCTGTACTTTTACATCTTAGCTCGATTCTACATACCTTTAAAATATATCTGGATTTAAAGTCAAATTTTTTATTTCGTTGACAGAATAACCTTTTAAGATATATAATATTTTTATTACACTTGTAAGATTTGGAGGAATATCACATGAGCAATCTGCCTCAAATTTCAGAAGCTGAATTTGAAGTTATGAAAATCGTTTGGAAATACGCACCAATCAGCACCAATGAAATTACTGAAAAATTAACACAAATTTCCAGTTGGAGTCCTAAAACAATTCAGACATTGATTAAACGTCTCGTTTCTAAAAAAGCACTAACCTATGAAAAACAAAGCCGGGTTTTTGTCTATACTCCATTGGTCAAGGAAGACGAATATATTCGGCAGGAAAGTAATTCTTTTTTAAAGCGATATTATAATGGTAATATCACTTCTATGCTTGCCTCTTACATTGAGGATGATAAATTGTCTGAAGAAGACATTGCCAGCTTACGGAATCTTCTTTCCAATCATTAACCATGGGAGGAGCATATTTTGATATATTTTAGTTTTCGATTTTTACTCTGTAATGCCATCATTTGTATTTTTTTAGGTAGTTTACTGGGATTAAAAAATTTATTGCAAAGGCAATTATCCGCATGTATGCAATATAATCTTTCGATTATATTTCTTGCCGTTCTAATTGTTCCCTTTTTACCGATAAACTCTGCCCCATCTTCTATATCGTGGAGACATTTGCTGACAGCCAGTTCAAGTACCAATGGTGACATTCAAACCACTTTTCTTTCTGGTAATGGTTATAATTTGGATAAAATAAATGATTTTGCTGTCTCTGTCAGCACCCAAATACCAACTTTTATTCACACATTACTTGTATTTTTCTGGAGTATCGGTATATTCATAATGTTTTTTCTTCTCTACCGCTCAGTAAAACAAGTAAAAGCCTTACATAGTTCTGCTTTACCTCTTCAAAATGAAGAACTAAACGCTCTTTATATAGAATGTTTAAACGAAGTGAACAGCAAGCATACCATTCCGATTTATAGTACAGCATTTTTGAAATCTCCTGTTTTGGCTGGTTTCCTGCATCCTCGCATTTATCTTCCAATTCACTTGATTTCAGATTTTAACGCTGGAACTATAAGCGCAACTGATATTCGATATATGCTTCTTCATGAACTGCAGCACTACAAGCATAAAGATATTCTAATTGGATATTTGATAAATACAGTAAATGTTTTCTACTGGTTCAATCCCCTAATCTGGTATTTTCTAAAAAGAATACGACAGGAACGGGAACTTGCCTGCGACAGTGCTGTATTACAATTATTGAAAGAAACAGAATACAAGTCATATGGAAATACACTGATTAACTTTGCCGAAACAATAGCTCTGTCTCCATTCCCTTTTACTATGGGAATCAGTGGAAATATAAAACAGTTAAAAGGACGCATTTTAAATATTGCATCATTCCACCAACCTACTTTTAAACAAAAAATTCGTGGATATCTTATATGCATATTCGTCTCTACTATCATCATTGGATGCATTCCCATACTTTCTGTTTATGCTTCTGATCAGACTGGCTATCATTTTGACACAACCGAAAAGAATATTACTCAGCTAAATCTTTCTTCCAATTTTGGGGACTACACCGGAAGTTTTGTTTTATATGATCAGTCTGCTGATAAATGGAATATTTATAATATGGATCATGCTTCCACACGTGTATCACCGAATTCGACTTATAAAATATATGATGCATTACTTGGCTTGGAATCTGGAATTATTACACCAGAACATTCCACTTTCACATGGAATGGAGAACCATATCCTTTTAATTCATGGGAAGCCGATCAAGATTTAACCTCGGCTATACATAATTCCGTAAACTGGTATTTTCAGGCAATTGATTCACAGGCAGGTTTTGAAGCCGTAAGAACATTTTTACAGACAATAAACTATGGGAATCAGAATACTGGAACAAATCTAAATCTCTATTGGACAGATTTCTCTCTGAAGATATCACCCATAGAACAGGTGGAATTGTTACAGGATTTCTATCAAAATAATTTTCATTTTGACAGTAAAAATATCCAGGCAGTAAAAAAAGCCCTGCTGCTTTCCACTACTTCTTCCGGTTCTCTTTACGGGAAAACAGGAACCGGGCGTGTCAATGGTAAAGATGTCAATGGCTGGTTTATCGGATACATTGAAACAGCGAATAATACTTACTACTTCGCAACAAATATTCAATCCTCTTCTGGTGCAACTGGAAGTCAGGCTACCGAAATAACAGAATCTGTACTTTCTAATCTTGGTATTTGGAAATAAATAAAGAGAACTGATAGCATAATTTCCCGTTATCAGTTCTCTTTATTTCATTCTTCTCTACTGATCAATTCTGCAAATTACCTAACCGGTACTGATACCTCGGTATATTATCAATACCATTATCTAAAATCCTGTTTCCAACATACTGAATCGTTCCATCATCCTGAATTTTCATCGTAAGTTCGTGTGTAATAACAACATCATTACATACAACAGAATCACATACTGCATGAATTGTCAAAACAATGGTTCCATCTTCATTGTGCCTGACTTCTGTTACTTCCGGTAAAGACAAGCCAAAATGTGTTGGTGAATAATTACCACATCCCAATCGTTCCCAGATAAACATATTACTTTGTTCATCGTAGACCGCCCATTCTTTCAATTCTTCTTTTGTAACAGGAAGATATGTCATAATTACATTTTCGAACTCTTCTGCTGGAATTCCCACAACCTCTTTTTCTGCAGTAAATTTTTCTCCATATTTCATTTGATAAAAATATTCATAAAGTCCATTATAATCCAACCCCTGCATATCCTCCGCATTCCAGTTTGAACATAACAGATTGTTTCCCTGATAGCCGAACGTACTCACATATTTTTTTGAATATTCCCGACACTCCTCACTCAAAGGCTTTACCCGGATAATACAACTTCCATCTACAATCTCTGTCACTTCCGGTGGTTCAGGTACGCATAATTCATAACAGAAATTCCCATTTTCTGTATATGCCCATTCTTTTATTTTTGATAGCGATATGTATGTAAGTACAGGCTCTGTATCCTCACTCCAGATCATTTTTGCGGACATCACACTCATTTCTTTTCCATCATAACTATATTCTTTTCTGGTAATTCCACCATCTGTATCTGCTTCATATAAAATTACACTTCCTTTTTCTTCTTGTTCTGCAGATTTTAAAAATTGTTCCATCTTCTGATAATTATCCATAACAGAATAATGATCGGAACCAATGACCGGATTCCCATTTTGTTTGATAATTTCTTTCATCCGATTCATCATTTGCTCAGCAGTGTTCTGATCTGCTTCTTGTATTCCATTATATTCAGAATAAATGTCTCGGACAATGCCCATAATTTCTTCACAATCGTTCACAACTTCCTTTTTCTTGTCTTCATCGATTGGTAGATTATATCCCTTATCCGGATTTTCCATGGTAGTGTTTTTCTGATTCTTCTCATTTTTTACATCTGTGCTGTTTAACGATATCTTACTTTCACAGGAAGTCAGAATCATTCCTATACAAAGTACTAACAAAATACTTTTTCTTTTCATATTGCCCCCTAATTATTACTGTAATTCTCTTCCCACTCTTCTTCTGTTAACCTTGGCATATACCACCCTGCATTTGCATTTTGATCTGAACTGATTACCTTATTTGATAAATACTGGAAACTTCCGTCTTCCATAGGTTTTATCATCAATTCACTGGTGATTGCCTGATCTAACATTCTGATTTCCCATACTGCTTCTATCGTAAGTTTTAATGTTCCATCTTGTAATTTTTCATATGAGATAACTTCCGGATATGGCTCATATGGGAATTCACAATCATATAACCCTCGCGGTCTGTATCTAAAAGTTTTATTATCAGAGTTATAAAAAGTTCCCTTTTCAATCTCGGTATTACTAAATGGTAAATAGGTCTTTATAACCTCTTCAAACTCATCTTCTGGAACTTCATATTCTGCTCCACCATAATTTGCTTCATATGGAACTTGCTTTCCATATTTCATATAATACATTTTTTCATAAAGATCATAAAAATCAAGTTCCGTATAATTCTGGTTATCCCAATTTGTAATCAACAGATTATTAAGTGCATACCCCAACGGCATAACATATTTTCGATTCAATTCCCGGCATGTTTTATCTAATGGCTGCACTCTGAATCCAGTTTCACCCGGTGCTCCATCAAATCCCGGTGGGTGATATTCCTCCAGAAACAAGTATCCTTTTTCTGTATATTTCCACTCATATGCTTCATATTCATCATAATAATTAGCCTGTGGACTATTATCCTTCCATTTAACCTGACATAATCGAACATTTATCTTTCCATTCATTGACTCTAAATGATATTGTATAATTTCCCCTTCATCAAATACAACAACAATATCAACTGCTGCCTGTTCTTCTTTCTCCGCTGCTTTGCAAAATTCTTCTACTTTTTCACGATTGACCATATCAATCTGATTATCACAATCTACTGCCGCATATCCTTTCTCTTCCAGACAATTGATAATTTTTCTTTTCGCCTTTAATGTATTTAACTCCGACTTCTCCTTCATATAAACAGACCGAAAAGTTTGCGCTGTTTTTTTTACTTCTGCATTCATTTCAGATTCTACGGTTTCTTTCTTTTCTTCTTTTTCCGTAATTCGATTTTGTCCGCACCCTGTAAAAACAATAAGAACTATCAATATCATCGCAAATATCTTACATATGTAATAATTTCCCATAAAAATTTTTTTATTCTTCAAAATACTCATCCAATACTGTTGCATCTTTTTTAACAACATAACCACTTCCACCGATTCCTTTCACATTCTCAACCATACTGATAAGAAGAATTGGTTTGTCCACGCTTTTATCTGCCGTAAACACCGAAAACCACCCGATTTCTTTGCCAGAAGTATCTTCTTTCGTTGCCTTCAACTCGGCTGTCCCTGTTTTTCCAGCCAGCAAAATATCGTCACGATGTGCAGCATATCCGGTTCCTTCCGGATCATTTACAACACCTTCCACCCCTTGCATAATTTCTTCTACATTTTCTTTGCTAAACGCATTTTCTATCCATGTTTCACCGGATGCTTCTTCTTTGTATTTCAAATACGGTTTTATCATATTCCCTTCATTTAAAAATGAAGTATAAATACTTGCCAGATGTAATGGATTTACAAGAATCTGCCCTTGCCCATAACCACTATCTGCCAATTGTATTTCTGTTTCTATTTTATCTGTATTGGAATATGTTGATTCCTGCATCGCAATCTCAAACGGCATATTCTGATTAAATCCTATTTCATTTAAAGTATTCATAAAATTCTCACTACCAATTTTAAGAGCTGCCTTTGCAAAATAAATATTATCAGAATAGATAATTGCATTTTTCATAATAACCGGTTCATATTCATGAAGTGTTGTCACTTGATAAGATCCCCAAGACGAATCTTTCTGCCATGCCAAACCTTCATTTCCAAAATCTTCTTTTGGATCTATGCTTCCCGTTTTCAACCCAATTCCTGCCACAACTGGTTTAAATGTTGAGCCAGGACACCATACTTGACGAAAACGATTATATAATGGCTTCTTTTCATCTTCGTTTAATGATGTCCATTTCTCTGATGATAAGCCCCGTATAAATTCATTATTATCATAAGATGGGGTACTTACCAAAGCCAATACTTCTCCCGTATAAGGATTCATTGCGACAGAACACCCCGGATCTTCTTTAAACTGCTCGTATAATGATTTTTGCAAATCGGAATCTATCGTTAATCTTATATCCATACCATCTTCTTTAAAAATACTTGCAAGAACCTCTTTTACTTCCCCATCACTATCCAAAATCTTTATATCACAACCATCTTTTCCTTTTAATTGCTTTTCGTATAACTTTTCCACCCCAGATCTTCCGATTACACTTTCTGCTGAATATCCTTCCCCTGGATGATTTTCCAAATCTTCTGCTGTTACAGACTGTACATAACCAATTAAATGAGCTGCTGCTTCCCCTAACTCATAGGTTCTAACTTCCACATCTGATAGCATAACCCCTGGAATTTCCAAAAGTTTATTCTGACAATCCTGCTCCTCAAGTGTCTTTTCTTCTGGCTGTATTTTCATTAAATCTATTTCTTCTACTTTCGGAATAGTTTCAATTGGTACAAAAGAATCTTCTTTTACCCACTTTGCTGTGAGTTTGTTATTTATTGTTTCTACATCTATCTCTAATAACTCCGCTATTTTTTCAATAGATACATTCCTGTCTTCCAGCTTTCCCGGTATAATGCCAACTGATGTTGCTACTCCTTTTCCTGCAAGCATTTTACCATCTCGGTCTAATATTTCTCCTCTCTCCGCTTTTGATGTAGTAACACTTATTTTATCATCACTCTCTAAATCTGGAAAAATCAGGCTATCCTGCCATACTAATTTATATCCCTGTTTCGTTTTCTTCAGTTCTGCCATATTGTCAAATTGTATTGTTCCGGCAATTGTATTACATGATGTTTCATACGAAAGCGTAACTGTATCTGCTTTTTTCTCTTTCACAGTTACATGGCTGATTTTGATGTCACTGACCTCTATTCCTTCGTATATCTTAGAATTTCGTTGTATGTACTCTTCTTTTGTCAGATAAACTTTTTCATCTGAATCTATCATAGTGTACATTACTTCATATTCCTTTTTTTCAATATGGTTCATATATTCCATAAGTGTATTTTCTGGTGATTCCGTTATAGTCCTTTTTAATAAAATACCTCCTGAAACAGCAATTACTGTTATAGCTACTATCAGCCCAAAAATCTTACAAATGTAAGATTTTTGAGTGTTTTGCTTTTTCCGTTTTCTTTTCATAGATACCACTTTCTTTCAACGCTTTTATTTTCTTAAATCTTACACTTGTAATATCTGAAAGTCAAGTCTTTTCTTAGGTATTATATACGTACGTCGCACGATGCATATAAAAAGAAATCCTCGATCACAAGTAAACTTGTGTCGAGGATTTCTTTTTATATACGCCGTGCTTGTGCTAGACGCTTACATTCCAGCCTGAGCTGCAACTTCTGCTGCGAAGTCGTCAACTTTCTTTTCGATTCCTTCACCAGTCTCGAAACGAACGAATTTTGTAACTTTAACGTTTGCACCGTTCTCTTTTGCTACCTTATCAACGTATTTTCCTACTGTAAGGTCGCTGTCCTGAACGTATACCTGATCAAGCAGACAGATCTCTTTGAGCTCTTTGTTCAGACGTCCGATGATCATCTTCTCGATGATGTTTTCCGGTTTCTCCGGGTTCTCTTTCTTAGCCTGAGCAAGAAGGATTTCTTTCTCGTGATCAAGGTAATCCTGAGATACTTCCTCACGGGATACATACTTCGGAGACATAGCTGCTACCTGCATAGCTACGTTCTTCAGTGCTACTTTGATCTCGTCGTTAACAACATCTGTATCAGCAACAACAAGAACACCGATACGTCCGCCACCGTGGATGTAAGGAACAACCACACCATTGTCTGCTGCAACTTTCTCGAATCTTCTGATGTTCAGGTTCTCTCCGATAACTGCGATCTTCTCTACGAGAGCATCTTTTACAGTCTTTGTTGTATCAGCTTCCCAAGCCTCTGCCATAAATGCATCAAGATCAGCTGCTTCTGAATCTACTACCTGGTTAGCAACTGCTTCTACGAATCCCTGGAACTCGTCGTTCTTTGCAACGAAGTCTGTCTCAGAGTTTACTTCTACGATTGCAGCAACTTTGTCATCTTTAACAACTGTCTTAACAATACCTTCTGCAGCGATTCTTCCAGCTTTTTTCTCAGCTTTAGCCTGTCCGTTCTTTCTAAGGAACTCTACAGCTGCGTCCATATCTCCGTTTGTCTCAGCAAGCGCTTTTTTACAGTCCATCATACCAGCGCCTGTCATTTCTCTTAATTCTTTTACCATGCTTGCTGTGATTGCCATGATTTTTTCCTCCATCTTTCAATATGATCTTTTGGATTGTTCGAATTATTCTTCTGTTGTTTCTTCAGCTGTTTCTACGTCTTCGCCTTCGTAAACTTCTTCTGCTTCGCCCTGGTTTGCTTCGATTACTGCATCAGCCATCTTGGAAACGATCAGTTTAACGGCTCTGATTGCATCATCATTACCAGGAATGATGTAATCCAGTTCTTCCGGATCACAGTTGGTATCACCAATACCGATTAATGTAATTCCAAGGGAGTGAGCTTCCTGTACACAGATTCTTTCCTTCTTAGGATCAACTACGAAGATTGCATCAGGAATTCTGGTCATGTTCTTGATACCGCCAAGGTTCTTCTCAAGCTTTTCCCATTCCTTCTTTAATGCAATAACTTCCTTCTTGGGAAGGACATCAAAGGTTCCATCCTCGGACATGGTTTCAATTGCTCTTAATCTTTCGATTCTGCTCTGGATGGTCTTGAAGTTGGTAAGCATACCACCAAGCCATCTCTCATTTACATAGTACATTCCGCAACGCTCAGCTTCT
>ENA-ORLW01002491-ORLW01002491.1-human-gut-metagenome-genome-assembly--contig:-NODE-2491-length-16413-cov-3.159709_pt1 | contig 16413 bp, 27 predicted proteins | sample MGYA00243017_ERZ508829 | MGnify/ENA primary metagenome ERZ508829 (study PRJEB26277, sample SAMN04329776) | human gut metagenome | biome: human-associated habitat | host: Homo sapiens | place: USA...
ATGGTTAGGTGGCTTGGTTAGGAGGCATAAATATCAAAAAGACGGAGGAATTAATATGGATAATGAAATTTTGTACAAAAGTTTAAAAAAGGAAAGTGAGGTTTACATTTGTTTGGATTATTATATTATACCCGAGAGCATATCGGCAGATTATTGTGATTTAAAGTGCTACGGAATTAAGATAGAAAAGACAACCGTGTATGCAGGCGGAGGTAAAATAGTGGAAAGCAAGCAGATAAATAATATTTTTTACCGATACAAAGACGCAACGGAATTTTCTGATACTATTATAAAGAAACGTGTCGAACCGCAGGGACTTCGTGACATTGTGGAAAATTATATAATAGAAAGTATTGACAGAGCAAGACAAAGTGCATAAAATAAATATCGAAAAATAATTTACAAAGGGATATTGTTATGTACAAAATAAAAGAAACGATTGTTGTCGAGGGGATATATGACAAAATAAAGCTGTCACGTTTTATAGATGCGGTGATAATAGTGACAAACGGATTTTGCGTATTTTCCGATGACAGAATATTGGAAAGCATAAAAAAGATGGCGGACGAAACGGGAATTGTTATTTTGACCGATTCCGACAGTGCCGGCTTTAAAATAAGAAACTACATAAAACAGTCTTTGCCGAAAGAAAAGGTAAAACACGCTTATGTACCCGATGTTCACGGCAAGGAAAAACGCAAGAGAGAACCCGGAAAAGAGGGCCTTTTGGGTGTTGAGGGGATTAAGGACGATATAATCCTTGATTCCCTCAAAAAAGCGGGTTGCACGATTGACGGAAGTGCGACGGCGGTAAAAGAGGGACGCGAAATCACAAAAGCCGATTTGTATAAAGCAGGTCTTTCGGGGGGTATCGGCAGCGGTGAAAAGCGTAACGCACTTGCACATTCACTCGGAATACCTATGAAAATTTCCGCGAATATGCTCCTTGATTTGCTTAACAGACTGCTTAATTATGATGAGTTTTGTGAAATTGTACAAAACATTGACGATTTGAAAGATGAATTTTGATAAAAAATATATTGACAAACTGTCTGAAATCGTGTAAAATATCACCTGTAAATAAAAATAACTTTACAGGTGATGCAAATGGCAAAGGACTTGAATGTTACCATTTTGCTTGACGTATACGGTCAGTTGCTTACGGAAAAGCAACGTAATGCCATAGATATGTATTATAATGAGGACTTGTCGCTGTCGGAGATTGCCGATGTAATCGACATAAGCAGACAGGGCGTCAGAGAGTCGATTAAGCAAGGCGAAAAGCATTTAACGAATTATGAAGAAAAGCTCGGAATAGTCGAACGATTTCATAATATAAGTTCAAAGCTTGAAAAATTAAATGCGTTGCTTGAAAATACCGATTTTGACGGTAAAGACGAGTTTTACGGATTGATTGACGAAATATCAAAAGAAATATAGATATAGATTATTTGCGGAAAGGAGTCACAGCTTATGGCATTTGAAAGCCTTGGTGATAAGCTGCAGGGAGTTTTCAAAAAACTTCGCGGTAAAGGAAAGCTTAACGAAAAAGATATAAAAGACGCAATGCGTGAGATTAAGCTGGCTCTTTTGGAGGCAGATGTAAACTTCAAGGTTGTTAAGGAATTTGTGAACATAGTTTCCGAAAAGGCACTTGGTCAGGAGATTATGGAGTCGCTTACTCCGGCACAACAGCTTGTTAAAATAGTTAATGAAGAACTTACCCAAATGATAGGCGGTGAAGTTTCAAGACTTGAATTTTCACAAAAACCGCCGACAGTCATTATGATGTGCGGTCTGCAAGGTGCAGGTAAGACAACCGCAACAGGTAAGCTTGCGTTAAACCTTACAAAGAAAATGAATAAGCGTCCGCTTATGGTTGCTTGTGACGTGTACCGTCCGGCGGCTATAAAACAGCTTGAAGTTTTGGGTAAACAAATTCAAGTACCCGTATTTTCAATGGGCGCAGACGTAAATCCCGTTACTATCGCAAAAGAGGCGGTAGCACACGCAATAAAGCATGGAAACGACCCTGTTATCCTTGATACGGCAGGTCGACTTCATATAGATGAGCAGCTTATGGACGAGCTTGCGAACATCAAAGCGGAAGTAAATCCGACGGAAATACTTCTTGTTGTAGACGCAATGACAGGTCAGGACGCAGTAAACGTCGCAAAATCATTCAACGATCAGCTTGATATAACAGGTGTTATACTTTCAAAGCTTGACGGTGATACAAGAGGCGGTGCGGCACTTTCCGTAAAACAAGTTACGGGTAAGCCGATAAAATATGCGTCGGTCGGTGAAAAATTGAGCGACCTTGAACAGTTCCATCCGGACAGAATGGCGTCAAGAATTTTGGGTATGGGTGATGTGCTTACTCTTATCGATAAGGCACAGGAAACCATAGATGAAAAGAAAGCACAGGAGCTTGAAGAAAAAATCCGTAAACAACAGTTTGACCTTGATGATTTCCTTGAACAGTTCAAGCAAATCAGAAAAATGGGTTCATTCTCACAAATACTCGGTATGTTGCCGGGAATAGATAAGAAAATGCTTGAAAGCGTTGACACTGAAGAAAATGAAAAGAAAATGCTTCATATTGAGGCGATAATTCAGTCAATGACACAGGAAGAACGCAGAAAGCCGAGTATAATCGGCGCAAGCAGAAAAGTCCGTATATCGAAAGGTAGCGGAACAAGAGTACAGGACGTAAATCAGCTTTTGAAACAGTTTGAACAAATGCAAAAGATGATGAAACAGCTGTCAGGCGGACGTCAGGCAAAAATGCTTAAACGTCTCAGAAAACGTAAATAAGGTATGATAAATACTTTATGATATATTTATGCTTATAATTTATGGGAGGTGAAAGAACAATGGCAGTAAAAATCAGATTGAGAAGAATGGGTGCAAAGAAGGCTCCTTTTTATAGAGTAGTAGTTGCAGATTCAAGATACCCAAGAAACGGTAGATTTATTGAAGAAGTTGGCACATACAATCCTCTAACAGACCCTGCAACAGTTAATATTGACGCAGAGGCAGTTAAGAAGTGGATCTCAAACGGTGCTCAGCCAAATGATACTGTTAAGGCTCTTCTAAAGAAGTCTAACATTATCTAATTATGGAGGATAGGCTAATGAAAGAAGTATTGGAGATAATAGCCAAATCACTTGTTGACTATCCCGAACAGGTTGATGTTAAGGAAATTAACAACGAGGACCAGACAGTAACTTTGGAACTTAGAGTTGCTGAAAGCGATATGGGTAAGGTGATTGGTAAACAGGGTAGAATTGCTAAGGCAATCAGAACTGTTGTCAAAGCTGCCGCAAGTCGTGAAAATAAAAAAGTTGCGGTTGAAATCTTACAATAGGATAGTAGGGGCTTGCGTTTGTGAGCCCTTTTTGTATTTTAATTTCCGATGTTGAAGAAAGGATTTAGTTATGGACTTGCTTGAGGTAGGAAAAATAGTTAATACACATGGTTTAAGAGGTGAAGTTAAGGTTGTTCCTTGGACCGATTATCCCGAAGTGTTTGAAGATATAGATTTTGTTTATGTAAAGAAAAAGTCTGAATATGAAAGACTTGACGTAAAGGGTATAAAGTATCAGAAGAATAATCTTATCGTGAGATTTTCTCAGATAACTGATATAAATATGGCTGAAAAGTATAAAAATCAAGTGATTTATGCCGAACGCGAGATTTTGGGCGAACTTCCTGAGGGCGTGTATTATATTGCCGACCTTATCGGTCTTGATATTGTTACGGAGGACGGCGAAAAAATCGGTACTGTAAGCGATGTTTTCAACACGGGCAGTAACGATATTTACAAAGTAAAGCGTGAGGGAAAGAAAAATCTTTTGTTGCCTGTTATAGATGACGTTGTTCTTAATATCGACGTTGACGGCGGTAAAATAACCGTCAGAATGATGGACGGCTTGGAGGACTTGGCGTGAAAAATCATATGAGATTTGATGTGCTTACATTGTTTCCGCAAATGTTTGAGGCGGTTTTGGGTGACAGTATAATCGGTCGTGCGAGAGAAAATAATATTCTTGAAATGAATTTTATTGATATTCGTGATTTTTCAACCAATAAACATAGAAAGGTTGACGATTATCCGTATAGCGGCGGAGGTGGTATGCTTATGAACGCACAGCCTGTGTATGACGCGTATATGTCGGTTGCGGAGGGACTTGACTATAAACCGTTTACGATATATATGTCGCCGCAGGGAAAGGTGTTTAATCAGGGTATCGCAATCGACCTTGCAAATTATGAGCATATCGTTTTGCTTTGCGGTCATTATGAGGGGATTGACCAAAGAGTTATAGATGAAATTGTGGATATGGAACTGTCCGTCGGTGATTTTGTTATGACAGGTGGCGAAATTCCGGCGATGACTGTTATTGATACTGTTTCAAGACTTGTTCCGGGGGTTTTAGCTGCTGAAACTTCGTATGAAAATGAGTCGCATTTTAACGGACTTTTGGAGTATCCGCAGTATACCCGTCCGGCAGTTTGGCACGATAAACCGATTCCCGATGTGCTTATTTCCGGTCATCACGCGAAAATCGAACAGTGGAAAAGGGAACAGTCACTCATTAATACACTCAAAAAGCGTCCCGATATGCTTGAAAAAGCCGAACTTACTAAGGAAGATATAAAATTTTTGAAAGAATATAAGTAGATTTTGGATTTGACTATTGAATTTTGAATGTACATTTGATATAATAGTTAAGTCGAGCGGATATGGCGGAATTGGCAGACGCGCATGATTCAGGTTCATGTGGGGCAACCCATGCAGGTTCAAGTCCTGTTATCCGCACCAAAATGCAAACAAACCGCATAGCTATGCGGTTTGTTTTTATATGTACACGTTTTTTACACGAATTTTTTAAATTTACACGATTTTGTTTAAAATCTCAACGGCTTTTTCCTCTTGATAAGGGTACAGGTGAGAATATATGTTCCAAGTGATTTCTATATTGGTATGTCCCAAACGTCTTGCAATTTCTTGAATATTAATACCGTTATTCGCTAATAATGAGGCGTGGCTGTGTCTAAAATCATGAATGCGTATTTTTTTGACGTTTGCAATATCGGCAAACTTTTCATTTCGTTTTTCAATGGTTGTATCACGCAAACATTTAACACCGCCACATATACGCAAGTTATCAGAATAACCGTCAATAGCCTTATAACGCTTTTGGTGTTCGTCCAATATATTAATCAGTGGAAACGGCATTTGTAAATCGCGAACAGAAGATTTATTCTTGGGCGGTGTTTCTCTGTCGTCACCTTTTAGCTTTTGAGCAATACTGCGTCGTACATGAATTATATTATCATCTATATCCGACCACTTCAACGCATTTATTTCGCCCTTACGCATACCCGTATAGAATGCGATATTAAAAAATACATAGAAATTCCATTCATATATACTTCCGGTTGATTGTTCGGATAGCTCCGCTTGCTCTTTGGCGACTTGTATGTACTTTTTAAATTCTTCGGGTGTGTAAAAATCCATTTCTTTTTTATTTTCGTATGGATTTCTAAAGTTGCCGACAACAGTAAGAGGATTTCTCGGTATGTATTCCATTTTTACCGCATAGTTCATCAATGCACGAAATTCACCGAATATATTTTGTTTCATACTTGATGAAAGTTTTTCTTTTGGCTTTTTGGCATTTGTACAGGTTTCAATATATTGTTTCCACTTTTGTAACTCTGATGATGTAATCTTGTTTAATTTGTAATCCTTAAATTTAGGCAATACATATAACTCTAATCGTCCTATGATAGTACGCATAGAATTTTCTCTGACTTCAAACTTTTTTACGGCAATGTATTCATCATATAGTTGTTGTAATGTTATTTTCTTTATTGTTTCGTCACTGAGATTGTATGCTAATTGCCGTTCAAGCTCCTTTGCCACTTCTTTTCCGTAGGCAACACGGTCAATTTGTTTTGATTTGCCGGAACTGTCGGTGAAGTTAATTCTTACACGATACTTCTGCAAACCGTCTTTTTTACCGTCCATTTTATAAATAGGCATAAAAATAACACTCCTTTTCTCTAATTTGTATATTGAAAACAGAGTGCATTTATGATACAATATTATTGGTTTGGATATTGTGTATAAATGCACTTTATTCTTTATCCTCTGTCTGCTCCAACAGGCAGAGGATTTTTTATGCCGCAGAATTTGTATAGTCAATAACTGCAATATCATTTATAATGTTTTCGAGTTTGTATACTATTTTTTCAATCTGCTCGAATACTTCATCAGAATAATAAACTTCGTTGCAATGCTCACAAACCATAGCCGGAACATTTTTTATAATAATAACGCAATTTTCAAGATTTGCAACATATGTTCTGTTTTTGTTAATGGTGTCATGACCACATTCGATACATTTCATAATTAATTCTCCTTTCTTGTTTTCAAATCATCATAAAATTTTATGGTATCGGGAATATATGCCGTTATAATATGGATATATTCGCCGTCAAAACTACATACGACGTGTAACGGCTTGTCAATACCTCTATATCCGAATACAAGACAACTTGCAAAGGGTTTGTCGCTTATATAATTTTCTATAATTTCGCCGTTTGAAATACATTGTATGACTTCATCTCTTAATATTTTTCTTTGCAATAGCCTTTGAGTAGCGTGTTCTTTCCAAATAATTTTTTTATTCTTACACGCATTTTTCAAATCGTTTATATTATATGGAAAATCGTTAATTGTTATCAATCCTTTCAATTTTTACTTACGTTTCTCTAATTATATATATAAAAACCTCTTTAATACTCTGAATTTTTCAAATAGTCCATATGTCTGCGGTAACGTCTTGGGACGTTAATAGGCACGTCATAACCGATTTGTTTCAGAAATTCGGTTATAGCATCAACACCGTCATTAAAAAATTCCGTTATACGTTTTTCTTTATTAGCTATATTTTTGTAATTAGGCGGGCATACAAATGTCCAATCGGCACCCTCGTTATCAAAAATAATTCTAAAATATTCATCTATATTGTATTTGTCAAGAGCCTTTGCCAACAACAAGTGATGTTCACAACCTTCATCAAGCAATGAAACAACAGCATGTGAGCGGTCGTGTGCAATTACTGCCATTAACGGCTCACTGTCGTGATTGATAAACTCTGTTTTAGTTTCATCACTGCCGTAATATTTAATGATGTCCATAATATCAATCTCCTTGTTTATTTTCTTTAAAACCCTACTTTACATTCAACTACTTTCCCTACTATCTCAACATCGTCTTGCTTTAAGTCATAAATTTGTGTTTGATGTTCGGGGTTATAAGATTGAGGCATAAGCATAACAATATTTTTCTCTTGCTTAAAGCGCTTTATCGTAAAAGTGTCATGATTAATGCGAACAGCGGCAATTTCGCCGTTTTCAACTGTTGGTTGTACGCGAACAGTTACAAGACTTCCGTCGGGAATGTTTGCGGCGGTCATACTATCGCCCTTTACTTTTAAAGCAAAATATTTACCACCATGATTTAATTCTGTATAAGTATATCCCTCATAATTTTCTTCCGAAAATATCGGTAATCCTGCCGCAATATCTCCTAAGATAGGTATTCTGTGCATTACAGGATTGTATGGGACTGCTCCGTCGGGTAATGGCGGAAGTTCTTTCATTGGTACATCTTCTCCCATTAACCAAGGTATAGAAACATTTAGAATATTTGCGTAAGTATCTAATCGTTTTTGCTTAGCTACATATTTACCTGATTTGTATTGACTCATTACACTTTCAGGAGTATCTGTAAGTCTGCATAATTCAGCGGCGCTCATACCATTATATTTTAAAGCCTCTTTTAAGCGCTCGGCAAATGTAGATTTCATTTTATCTCACCTCTCTTACAAGTATTATACAATAAACTTTGCAAAAACGCAATATTTATTTTGAAAAAAATAAAAAAACTTTGCAAAACCTATTGACTTTGCAAAACCAAAGTGTTATAATGACTTTGCAAACACAAAGTATAGGAGGTGTTAAAGTGTACAATTATAGCAAGCTTTTAGGTAGAATTAAAGAAAAAGGTTTTACTTTAGAAGCATTAGCAAAGAAAATAGGTCTTAATGTATCTACTCTAAGCAAGAAACTCAACAATAAAAGCGAATTTCATCAAGATGAAATCAAAAAAATATGTAGAGTGATTGATATAGAAATGTGTGATATAGGAACGTATTTTTTTTGCCAATAAACTTTGGTTTTGCAAAGTTAAACCGAATGCAGAATTGTCAAAAGACGATTTAATGGCAACAGACGAACAAAAAACGGCGTAAATGAAAGGGGGCGAGAAAATGAGTGAAGAAAATAGAGCATTTAAAGTGTCAGTAACATTGGATACAGAGCAGTTTGAAAGAGCGATAGAAAAAGCAAACGACTTAGTCGAGTTAATAAATAAGGCTAAATCGCTTTCAAACGACTTAGCCTATATGGTACAAAACTTGAATTTTAAACCTATTACTGTCGAGAAACAGGAGGGTTTGAAATAAGTAATTTTACTCGTATCGAATGTATAAAAATATCCATATATTCTTGAAGCACTTTAAAGTCAAGTTCGGGATATTTGCGTTCGTAATGAGTATGGTCATTACCCAATATTCGTACAACATCAGCGGCATTTACCGTATCTGAAGATAAATAATTAGAAATGGCATGAAAAAGGTCGAGTTTAACGACTTTTTCACTTGGCTCGTGTAAATCGTTTATAGCGTAATCTTTTATAAGAATTTCAAGTGCCGAACGATAACCAACAGCCGCCAAGTTTAAATCTCCATTTTCCTTAGCACGAATAGCTTGATTATAAACTTCAATAAATCTTGGAGAAGTTTTTTCGATAAGTTCATCGACAAAAACAAGAGGTTTAAATGGTGTCATACAACAAAGGCGAGATTTTTTGTTTGCAACTTCATATGTGGCGGTAAAAAGTTTTTTACATGCCGTGCATTGAAACACCAAAAACACAAAACTTGGTGGGTTGGGTGAAAACGGCGAGAGAAGTTCTTGACCTACAATTAGAGGGTCACAACATATTTCGCAATGCGGACATTGTGCCGGTTTTTCGTAAGTACAATCCATATTGGGCAGAGCATTAAACAACTTACGAAAATTTTTTGTTAAATATTGCATTGATAATCAACTCCTTATGAATTGATTATAGCATAATTTATCGAAAAATACAATTAGTACATAGAAAGGAAGTGAGGAAATGTGGAAGTAAAAGAATTTTTTACAAAATTAAAACAGCACTGCGAGAACAACAACAGTAAACGGAGAGATTATGTTTGTCGGTAAGGATGTAGCGGAAATCCTCGAGTACCAAAACGGTAGTCGAGATATTAACCGCCATATTGATGAAGAAGATAGACATAAGGTCATGCTTTTTGACGGTAATCAGAATAAAGAAACAATCATTATAAACGAATCGGGTTTGTACAGTCTTATCTTATCAAGCAAAATGCCGAATGCGAAGAAGTTTAAGCATTGGGTTACGGCTGATGTATTACCGGCAATACGCAAAACGGGAATGTATGCAACCGACGAATTGTTGGATAATCCCGATTTAGCTATACAAGCGTTTACGGCATTAAAATTGGAGCGAGAGAAAAATAAGAAACTAAACACCACTGTTAAAGTTCAAGAACAGCAGATTATGGAACTTCAACCAAAGGCATCATATTATGATTTAGTTTTAAATTGCCCCGATTTATTATCTGTCACTGTAATAGCAAAGGATTACGGTAAGTCGGCAATTTCTTAAAAGAACACAAGATACAGTTTAAGCAAGGCGGGATATGGCTATTGTATAAGGAATATGCTGAAAAAGGTTATACAAGTACAAAGACGCATACTGTAAACGGAAATGACGGCAAGCAACATTCTAAAGTAAATACATATTGGACACAAAAAGGCAGATTATTTATTTATGCATTGTTAAAGAGTGAGGGTATACTTCCGATAATGGAACAGGAGCAGATTGCTTAATATGTAGAAAGTAGGTGAAATACAATGAAAGTAAAGAGAATAACTGATATTGATACGGCATTGTACATATATTACCGATACCCCGAAATCGGCAACAAGGAAATCAAGGAGTTATTTGGTGGTTTAGGTTCTGCGACACTGACAAAGTACAAAAAAGCCGTACAGGGAGAGCAGATAAAGCAAAATGTCAAGACATCACAGCTATATACGATCAATACCGAAGTGGCATATAAAGTGTGGGGCATTGATGTTGCAGAACTTGAAAAACGCAGAGATAAACTTAAAAAATTAGGTTTATCGGCATAACAAATCAAATCTCACAGGCAGACAAGGGCTGTCCGCGTATTATCCGTAAAATAGTCAGACTTTCCCTAAGAGTTTTAATCCTTTTGCGGACGGCTCCTGTGTGCCTGTGAGGAAGTAAAGAGAGGTAAACAAATGAACACAATAGGAATTGCGCTGATTAGTTTCGGTATCGGACTAATCATAAGTTGGAAATTGGCAGAAAGGGATATAAAAAATGCTAAAAAGAAAACCAAAAACAGAGAATGAGAAAACGGAAGAATATTTCCACAGAGAAGTATTTCCGATGATTAACGCATTCGCCAAAGAATGCAAGGGACACCCTAATCAAAATTATATAGTGAAAGGAATATTTTCAAATGAACAAATATGTAGTAATGACGGGCAGAGATGATGTAGTGGTTTTAAACGCTGATGACAACAAGTCGGTTAAGGCATACATAGCAAAAGGATACGGGATAACAAATCGTATCAAGTCAAAGCACCCGCTTGAAATGAGTGTTGCGAAGATTATCAGTGGAGATAATTAAACGGCTATGACAAAATACGAATTTGACGATTGGGCGTGCATAGACGATGACTTTGCTTGTCGTGATGATGACTTCGCCTGTATCGACGATGATTGGGCGTGCATAGATGATGATGACGCAGTATGTGACGATGAACGTGACGGACTTACGGAAGAAGAAGCCGACGCATACGAAAAGGGAAAAGCGTGGTATGACCTATTCAAAGAGGTATTGCAGTATCCGTACAGTTACGGATTATCTTGGGGAATAGTTTTAGCATACAGACAACCTATAAAATATCAGAATTAGGAGGTGAGAAGGGTGGCAGATGAGAAGAAAATACTGAAAATGTATAACGATTTAACACCAAATGAAAAGCATTTGGTAGGTGTTTTCGTAAATGCGATGATACTTAGTCGCAATAAAAATGACCGTCAGAGCGGCAACTCAATAACGGTCAAATAACAAAAACACATAGATTATTAATCTATGTCAACATTATACCACGGAAAGGAACGAAAATCAATGATAAAGATAAATGAACTCCAACTTGAGAATGTCAAGCGAATAAAGGCGGTTAAGCTTGAGCCGGCACAAAGTGGATTGACGGTTATCGGTGGCAAAAACGGACAGGGTAAAACTTCTGTCATAGACAGTATAGCGTGGGCGTTGGGCGGTGACAAATACCGTCCGTCGCAACCACAACGTGACGGTTCGGTCATTCCGCCTATTCTTCATATTGAATTGTCAAACGGTTTAATTGTAGAACGTAAAGGCAAGAACAGTGCATTGAAAGTAATAGATCCGAACGGTAACAAAGGCGGTCAACAGCTTTTGAATGAGTTTATTGAACAATTTGCACTGGACTTGCCGAAATTTATGCAAGGCACATCAAAGGAAAAAGCCGAGATACTGCTTCAAGTAATCGGTGTCGGAGAGCAGTTATATGAAATTGAAAACAGAGAAAAACAACTTTACAACGAACGTACCGCAATCGGCAGAATAGCAGACCAAAAGAAGAAGTTTGCGGAAGAAATAGTTGATTATCCCGAAGCACCGAAAGAACTGATTTCAATTTCAGAGCTTATCTTAAAGCAACAGGAGATACTCGCGAAGAACGGTGAAAACCAACGCAAACGTGAAAAAGCACAATCACTTTTAAAACGTTCCGAAGATTTAAAAGCACAGATTACAAATCTTCAATCACAACTTGATGTTGTACTTTCGGATCTTGAAATTGCACAAAAATCGGCACTTGATTTGCACGACGAATCAACCGAAGAACTTGAACAGAACATCAAGAACATTGAGCAGATAAATATTAAAGTTCGTGCAAATATGGATAAAGACAAAGCCGAAGAAGAAGCGAAAGAATACAAGGACAAGTATGACGAGCTTACCACATCAATAAGCAATGTTCGTAAGGAAAAGACGGATTTATTGAAGAATGCAAATCTGCCGCTTGACGGACTGTCGGTTGAGGACGGCGAGCTTACATACAAAGGCTTTAAGTGGGATAACATGAGCGGTGCGGAGCAGATGAAAGTATCAACGGCTATTGTCAGAAAGCTCAATCCCGATTGTGGTTTTGTACTTCTTGACAAGTTGGAGCAAATGGATACCGACACATTAAAAGAGTTCGGCGAATGGCTTGAAAAAGAGGGATTGCAGGCAATAGCCACAAGAGTAAGTACAGGTGAAGAATGCAGTATCATCATTGAGGACGGATATTCAAGTGAATCAAGTACATCAACACCTACTGTGACAAAGACGTGGAAAGAGGGAGAGTTTTAATGGATATTACAAGCGGAAAAATCGAATCGGCACAAAAAGTAATCATATACGGTCCGGAAGGAATAGGCAAATCGACGTTTGCGTCGAAGTTCCCAAGTCCTCTGTTTTCGGATACAGAGGGCAGTACAAAACATATGGACGTAAGACGTTTGCCTAAGCCTACCTCTTGGACATTGCTAAAAGAGGAAGTAGCATATGTCAAAGCAAATCCGACTGTATGCAAAACATACATTATAGATACGTTTGATTGGGCGGAAAGACTTTGCATTGCAAAGATATGCTCGGATAATAACAAAAAAAGTATTGAAGATTTCGGATACGGTTCGGGATATGTGTACGAATTAGAGGAAATAGGCAGATTTTTAAATTCACTTGATGAATTGATTGAATTGGGTATCAATGTAGTTTTGACGGCTCACGCACAGTTGCGCAAATTTGAACAGCCGGACGAAATGGGAGCATATGACCGTTGGGAGTTAAAACTCGGCAAAAAAACAAGCTCGCAGATTTCACCTATTTTGAAAGAGTGGGCGGATATGATTTTATTTGTCAATTATAAAACATTTTCTGTAGCGACTGACGACAAAGGAACAAAGCATAAAGCACAGGGCGGTACAAGAACAATGTACACAACACATCACCCTTGTTGGGACGCAAAGAACCGTCATAATCTACCGGACGAAATGCCGTTTGAATATGAACGAATTGCACATTGTTTTAAAAATAATGCACCGACACAAGCGGTTACACCGACAGTCGCACCGCATATAGAGCCGACTGTTTCACAGATAGTCACACCACCGCAAGAACAAACAGTTACACCGCCTGCACCGCCGATTGACACCAACGCATCAGACGAAAGAAAAGAATTTGATACACCGGCACAATCGTTTGATATGCCGAACGGAAATATACCGAAAGCATTGTCGGATTTAATGCAGATTAATAAGGTTACAGATGCAGAAATCAGACAGGCAGTTGCGTATAAGGGTTATTATCCCGAAGATACACCGATAGAAAATTACGACGCTGATTTTATCAACGGTGTATTGGTTGGAGCATGGAATCAAGTATTTGAGATTATAAAGAAAATGAGAAGTGAAAATGTATTTCAAGGAGGTAATGAATAATGGCAGAAGAAAGAGAATTTGGTTGGGATGATGAAATAGAAAACGATAATGAGTTTCAAATATTGCCCGACGGTGATTATAAATTTACGGTAACAGGCTTTGAGCGTGGCAGACATCAAGGAAGTGCTAAACTTCCGCCGTGCAATAAAGCGATTATAACATTAAACGTTGCAGACGGCAAAGGTAATCAAGGTACGATTAAACACAACCTGTTTTTACATACCAAAACAGAGGGAATGCTTTGTGCATTTTTTACCGCAATAGGACAGAGAAAGCATGGCGAAAAGTGCCGTATGAATTGGAGTGCGGTTGTCGGAGCAACAGGCAGATGTAAAATCGGTATACATGAATATACAAGCACTAAGACAGGTGAAGTCTTAAAATCCAATGAAATCAAAAAATTCTATGAGCCGACAGGAACACAAGCCGAACCAACGCAATCACCTGCGTCGTCATTTACTCCGGGAAGTTTTTAAGGCGGTGTCATAAATGGAATTAAGACCATATCAAAATGAAGCTAAATCAGCCGTTTTCCGCGAGTGGGAGAACGGCTGTAATAAAACATTGCTCGTTCTTCCGACAGGGTGCGGTAAAACAATAGTTTTTGCAAAAATAACGGAAGAATGTGTGCGAAAAGGTCAGCGTGTTTTAATACTTGCACATCGTGGGGAACTGTTGGAACAAGCGTCTGACAAGATTATGAAAACAACCGGCTTAGGTTGTGCAACGGAAAAGGCAGAGGAAAGCTGTATAGGAAGTTGGTACAGAGTAGTTGTAGGTTCGGTACAAACACTAAAGCGTGAAAAAAGATTAAATCAATTCAAAAGTAATTACTTTGATACCATTATAATAGACGAGGCACATCATTGCATATCCGACAGTTACAGACGTGTATTAGACCATTTTTGTGACGCAAAGGTATTAGGAGTTACGGCAACACCCGACAGAGGCGATATGAAAAATCTCGGACAGGTTTTTGAAAGCCTTGCATATGAGTATACACTTCCCAAAGCTATTAAAGAGGGATATTTAAGTCCGATAAAGGCTCTGACAATTCCGTTAAAACTTGATTTGACAGGCGTAGGTATGCAAGCGGGTGATTTTAAATCAAGTGATTTAAGTACGGCACTGGATCCGTATTTGTATCAGATAGCCGATGAGATGACAAAGCACTGCAAAAACAGAAAAACGGTTGTATTTCTGCCACTTGTAAAGACGAGTAAAAAGTTTAGAGATATTCTGAACGAAAAAGGTTTTAAAGCGGCGGAAGTAAACGGCGAAAGCAAAGAAAGAGCAGAAATATTAAATGATTTTGAAAACAATAAGTATAATGTGTTGTGCAATTCAATGCTTTTGACAGAGGGTTGGGATTGTCCCGATGTGGATTGCGTTGTCATATTAAGACCTACAAAAGTACGCAGTTTGTACAGTCAAATGGTAGGACGCGGAACAAGACTTGCACCGAATAAGGACCACTTACTTTTACTCGATTTTTTATGGCATACGGAACGACACGAACTGTGTCACCCTGCACATTTGATTTGCGAAAATGAAGAAGTTGCCGCAAAGATGACGGAGAATATCGAAAATGCGGGTTATCCTGTTGACATAGAAGAAGCAGAGGAAAAGGCAAGCGAAGATGTAGTTGCACAAAGAGAAGAAGCACTTGCAAATCTTCTTGCGGAAATGAAGAAACGTAAGCGTAAATTGGTTGACCCTCTGCAATTTGAAATGAGTATACAAGCCGAAGATTTATCGGGATATGTACCGACATTCGGTTGGGAAATGTCACCTCCGTCAGATAAACAAATAAAGGTACTTGAAAAATACGGAATATTCCCTGATGAAATAGACAATGCCGGTAAGGCAACCAAACTGCTTGAACGATTGGAGAAAAGACGTGTGGCAGGACTTACAACTCCAAAGCAAATACGCTTTCTTGAAAGTCGAGGTTTTCAGCACGTCGGAGTTTGGGAGTTTGAAAAAGCTAAAAATCTTATCGACAGAATTGCCGCAAACGGTTGGCGAATGCCGTCGGGGATAAATCCGAGCGAATATTAAAGGAATTAAGATATGAACGATTATAATTTGACAGAAATTCTTGAATATATTGATCCGTCAACTTGCAGTTATCAAGAGTGGATAAACGTAGGTATGGCACTAAAACACGAGGGATATACGGTATCTGATTGGGATATGTGGAGTATGAAAGACGTAAACCGTTACCATAGCGGTGAATGTGCAAAGAAGTGGGCGACATTTCAAGGCTCATCTGCTCCCGTTACTGCCGGAACTATTATTCAAATGGCTAAAGAAAACGGATACCATTATGAAAATGTATCAGCCGAGCTTGATTGGGACAGTGAAATAGGTTCTAAAGACGAACTTGTCATAGTGGATAAGAATTGGATTGAACGCAGTGAGATACATATTCCGGAGAAATGGAATCCGGCAGAGCAGATTATCACATACCTCGAAACACTTTTTGAGCCGGATGAAAATGTAGGTTACGTTACCAAAAGCTGGGAACATGACGGAAAATTTTTGCCGTCAAAAGGTTGCTATGACAGAACGGCAGGTCAGCTTATAAAGGAACTGTACCAATGCAAAGGTGATATAGGCAGTGTACTCGGCGATTATAA
>ENA-ORLW01002493-ORLW01002493.1-human-gut-metagenome-genome-assembly--contig:-NODE-2493-length-16409-cov-10.900380_pt1 | contig 16409 bp, 14 predicted proteins | sample MGYA00243017_ERZ508829 | MGnify/ENA primary metagenome ERZ508829 (study PRJEB26277, sample SAMN04329776) | human gut metagenome | biome: human-associated habitat | host: Homo sapiens | place: USA...
CAGGTGCCCACAGAGGCCTTCATGGCGGTGCTGAAGCTGGATAGTGACTGATCTTTTTGCCTTCCGGCGCGGGGCAGTGCGCCCGCCGCTGTGCAGCGTGAAATGAAATAAAACTCACCTGTGAGAGGATCAAAGATCCTTTCACAGGCAAAAAGAAGATGCGGAATCTCGGCACCGTCCAGGTGCCCACAGAGGCCTTCATGGCGGTGCTGAAGCTGGACAGCGACTGATCCTTTTGCCTTCCGGCGTGCGGCAGCGCGCCCGCCGCCTGCTGGCACAAAAATTACAATCCTATTACCGGGAAAACGGAGCTTTTCCGGCAATCCATGAGAAGGTGTAACGTTTGAATTTTACATCTGCTGGTGCCTGGCCTATGGCATTTTGTGCGTCATAGAGCGCACACCCCGGTTTAAGCGTCTGCAGAGCCGCCACTGGAGAGCTGCGACCTGTCCCTGGCCGATACGGTGACCATAACGGGCGGCGCCGCGGAGGAGCTGCCGGACCTAATTCAGACCTGCGGGACGACGTCCTATATCTTTTTTGAATAAAAGGAAAGACTCCATCTCGGGGAACTGGACAGCAGGGGAAAACGGCTGTATAATATATGTACCATGGATCCTGTGGATCGATGGCATTGTGCAAAAGTGAGAGGAGAACGGAAATGAAACGCGAAGTATTGCTGTTGGGCGACCCGGCCCTGTACGAGGTCAGCACCGCCGTCACCCGGGGGGAGCTGGAGCAGCTGCGCCCGGATATTGAGGATATGTTTGAGTGCCTGCAGGATGCGGGCTTTGGCCACGGTATCTCGGCCCCGCAGATCGGCATCCGCAAGCGTCTGATTTGCCTGGACCTGGACGGCGTGCGCCGGGTCATCGTGAACCCTACCCTGGAGCTGGTGGGCAGCGAGACCATGGAGCTTATGGATGATTGCCTGTGCTTCCCCGGGCTGCTGGTGAAGGTGCGGCGCAACCGCCGCTGCATTGTCCGCTACCGGGATGAAAACTGGCAGGTACAGGAGCTTGCCTGTGAGGACTATCTCTCTGAGCTGATCCAGCACGAGTATGACCATCTCAACGGTGTTCTGGCCACCATGCGCGCCGTGGACGGCAAGGCCTTCGTGATGAAAAAGCCCGCCGTCAAGTAATAAAAGAAAAAGCAGCCGCCCGGTGGAGTGAACTGCACCCCATTTGTTAGACAGTATGATATACTATCTAACAAGTGGGGTGTTTTGCTATGCCAAAAGGAGTACCAAACAAACGATATACGCCAGAATTCAAAAAACTGGTGATTGAAACCATGCAGGAAGAGAAATTGAGTTACAGCGAAACCTGTCGTAGATTTGAGGTAAACAGCAGAGATCGGATCAAATCATGGGAGCGAATCTATCTGGAGGAAGGGCCGGAAGGCTTTGCCGTCGAACGGCGCGGTCGCAGCAGCACCGGTCGGCCAAAGAAGCTGCCAAAGGATGTAGAAGAAGATCTGCTGGCCGAAGTGCAGCGGTTGCGTGCGGAGAACGATTACCTAAAAAACTTGCAAGCCTTGGTTTTGGAAGACGAGCGACGCCAGCGCAGAAAACGCAGGTAGTTCAAAAGCTGAGGCAAAGACATTCTCTGGATATTCTTCTCTCAATCGCTCAACTGCCCCGTGCAACTTTCTACTATCATTTGAAGCAGATGCAGAAAGAAGACAAATATGCATCTGTTAAGGAAGAAATCACAACGATTTACCACGAAAACAGGGGCCGGTACGGCTATCGCCGGATCACGGCAGAACTTCGCAAGCGCAATTTCCTCCTGAACCACAAGACTGTCCAGCGGCTTATGAAAGAGTTGGACTTAGTTTGCCGTGTCAGGATGAAGAAGTATCGCTCTTATAAGGGAGAAGTGGGCAAAATCGCACCAAATCTGCTAAATCGGGATTTCCATGCCGAAAAGCCGAACCAGAAGTGGGTCACGGATGTGACGGAGTTCAGCCTGTTTGGAGAAAAACTCTATCTGTCCCCGATTCTCGATCTGCACAGCAGCGATCTGGTCAGTTATACCATGTCGGATCGTCCTGTACTCAGCATGGTAACCACCATGCTGGACGAGGCGTTTGCAAAGATCCCGGCCGGAACAAACCTGATTCTCCATTCTGACCAGGGCTGGCAGTACCAGCGATGCTCCGCGAGAAGGGCATCCGACAGAGCATGAGCCGGAAAGGAAACTGCCTGGACAACGCCGTGATAGAGAATTTCTTCGGCTTACTCAAAAGTGAACTGTTGTACTTACAAGAGTTTCAGTCTATGGAACACTTCAAGCAGGAACTCGTTGCATATCTGGATTACTACAACAACCGCCGCATCAAGGCAAAGCTAAAGGGCTTGCCGCCTGCAATTCACAGACAGCAAGCCCTTTCGGCTGCTTGAACAATTTTTACTTCAGAATATTGTCTAACTTTTAGGGGTCACTTCAGCTTTACATTAGGGGGCGGCTCTGTTATATAAGTGTTTTCAGATATTCTTCCACGTTCTGATACTGAATGCCGTCTATCACTTGGCTTTCCCCGCGATAAAGGACAAACTTTCCGGTGATCGGGCCGTAGCGGTGCTTGGTCTGGGTGCATTTTTGCTCGTCGATCAGATGGCGGCACTGCTGTGGGACAGCTTCCTCGCTGTGCTTGATCTCGAAAATCCGGCAGGAGCCTGCCTCCGGGTCAAACACCACCATGTCAAATTCGCCCACAGGGAATTGCAGGACAAATACCTGCTTCTTGGGGTTTGCCAGCTTGGTTTCCAGCAGGACGATGTCTTCCAACATCCGCCCCTTGATCTCGGTCAGGATGCGCTGCTGCACGGCGGTGCGCTCTGCCAGAGACAGGGCACTGAACGTCTCATCCAGCAGTAGGCTGCGGATCAGCGCGTCCGCCTGCGCATAGCGGAGTCCCGGCTGTGCGATCACCGTGCGGCTGGACTTCGTGCTGACATCCGGCAGATGCAGCACATCGATCTCCCGCGTTAAGTCCAGCAAGTCCAGATACTCCTTGATCTCCGCCGCGTGAACATCGTCCAGCGCCACGGTCTGTTCTGCCCTGTTGCGAATTTCCAGCAGCTTCCGCAGGCTGTCTGTGACAAGCGCGAGGTCGATGCGGTCGAGGATGTCCGTCGGGTTCTTCCGATCCCGGCGCAGATTGCTGGCGGAAATACCAAGGTCGTGGGACTTCCAATCCTGCGACAGCACCTCCAGCGTGAAGCGGTGGTTGATGTCCTCCACCACCCGGTTGATGGCGCTGGTCAGCTCACCCTTCTCGTATAAATCCCGCAGATGGCGGAAGTGGCCCTCATACTGATAGCAGCGCAGGGAGTGCTGGATGTTGCGGGCGATGGCGGTGTCCACATATTCGTCGGTACTTTCCTTGCTGGCAAAGGTGGAGGTCTCGTTGTAGTGAACGCCGCCGAGGCTCATGGTGCCGCCGTAGCGGATATACTCGTCGATGCCGTAAACGCCGAGGACAGATTCAAACTCGCGGTAAGGGATGAATGTGGTGTGCAACAGGATACAGCGGTCGTAAAGCTGCTCGTCCTCGGTAAAGAGAAAGCCCAGCGAATCCGTGCCGGAGAGCACAATCTTCATACCGCAGGCCGCAAACACGTCAGAAAACAGCGCCGCGCCCTCGATAAAATCCTCCATCAGCGTCACTTCGTCGAGGAACACATAGCGAAAGCCCTGCGCTTCCAATGCCTTGAGGTCGCGGTTCACGTCTGCCAGCGTGTCTTTTGCGGTGATCTGAATGAACGCTGCCTTGGCAAGCTGCGTGTCGCTCATCTCCGCGAAAATCTGGCGGATCATAGTGGTTTTCCCCGTCCGGCGCAGGCCGTAGAGAATGAACACCTTGTCCTGCGGCTCGCCGCAGACAAAGTCGTGCAACTGTCGGAAGCACTCGCGCCTGCGATAGCCGCGAACAGACGCCGCGAAGGAACGCAGCGCCTCGCCGGTGCGGACATTGGTGGTAAACGCGGAAGGGTTCGCAGATTTCGCCTTGGGCAGCTGCTTTTTCAGCGCCTTCAGCTCCTGCTCCAGTGCCTTCCGCCGCTCGATTTGGGTGCGGAAATTCTCCAATTCGTCAGCGGGAATATACTTCTCCCACCGCTTTTTGTTCTCCGTCCAACGGTGGTAGAAATACTCCTTGCCGTTGACGGTTTTCTTCGTAACCGAGCCAGCGGGCAAAGCAGAAATCTGCTGTTCCAGCTCTGCCGCACGGGTTTGCATCTTGGATAAGTCCATAGCGCACCTCCTTTGAGATACTATTCTATGCAGAATTATACCCCATTATACCCTCGAAATCAAGGGTATAATGGGGTGAAATTCTGCTGTCAACATTGTTACAAAGTTTTTTATATAGATAATAGATAAAGGTAAATCCTAATTCAACTTTGTTGCATATTCTCTTTATGGGGCTTTCATTTTTCACTAACAATATCAATATTCTCGATCAGAGCTTTTAATAATGCGGTATTCCATGTATTATATTGAAATGATTCTTTTGCGGCTAATACTTCTGTCAAATACGTCTTAAATTCTTCTCGCCCCCACTCTTTATATTTTTTCTTCCAAAACGGCAGATTTTCAGCTATTTCTGTAATCGACTGTACTGCATATGCTTTATTTAGATGATACAAATCCATATGTCTTTTTAGCCGCTGGTACAAGCAAAAATCCGACTTTTGTAAATCTTGGCTTACTGAAAATTCAGCCACAATCCCTTCATCCCTTTCGATAAGTCGTGCCTTAAGCCAATTTGTGGAATCTATCTCGTCGTAATAAGGATGCAATGGCGCACTATCCGGAATCATTATTGAATCGCTCTTTGCAAAATTACAATCCTTACAGACCGGGACTAAGTTATACGGTGTAACTGCATATGTCGGATAGATCGTTTTCGCTAAATAATGATCTAAGGTTGATGCTTGTCCGATCCCGCATATGGGACATTTCCCTGTATTTGCAAGTGACATCAGGTGATCGTAGTATTTGTTTTTTATCCTATCAACCTTTACAAATTTTGAGTCATATATATCACACATATCTTCTTTAGAAAGAGTTTTATTTACCATGGTATGTGGCTGAAAGATAGACCAATTATGTTGTGAAGCTTCTTCGTCATAAATCCGGCTTTCGTCGCAGATTACACTGATAGATACATGCAACCTATTTTTTATTCCATCACGAGTTTCCTTGCGATATGAAGCTACACAATCATTAAGAATATCTTCTGTCGAAATTTGAGGTTTTTGTAAATGTCTCATATTTTATCTTCATCTCTAAGTGCTAGCAAGGTCCTCAAAAGCGCTAATGCCTCATCCCCCAATTCATTATGGAACAAGTCTTTAATTTCGCTATAGTCGAGTCCCTTATTTACTTCGTCACAAAGCATTTTATGAAAACCCGATTGCCGCACTTCTAACCCAAATACTTCCCTTGTTAAGGCGCCTATTGTTGCACCAAATGATTCTATCTCCAACCTGCTCACAGTCACTTCATTACCATTTCGATTAAGCTTCCAAGCACATTTCCTCGGAACCTCCTGCAAAATCACTGGTGAGTGTGTGGCTATCAAGGCAACACCATTATAGCTAATCAACAGTTCTGACAGAGCCCTTATGAAAGCAGCTAAAAGCGGAGGATGCAGATGGTTCTCCGGCTCATCCAATATCACAAACGTTCGCTCGGTAAGGTATGCTATCAACTGTACGAGTGTGAGCATGATAACTTGGTGACCAGAACTCAATTTTTTAAATACAGACCCTGTCCTTTCTTGTAAGTCAGATTCTGGTATACTTTTCCCCACATCAATCAAATGTTTTAAATCCGAGCGTGCAAATACCGGGTCTGACTCTAATACGCTAATAGTCTTATTAAGCATTTCAAGTTTTCTTTGAGAATGCATGCAGTTTTTTAAGCTCTTGTAGAAGTCATTACTTAGTATATCTGATAAAGAGATTGACTCAATAGCATCCGTAACCCCTTTTACTCCTGTGTCCGTAATATTATCGGTACTAGGAAAAGTTTGCCTAAGACCTATATAGGTAAACGGCATAGCTTTTTTATTTGATACATGATACAAAATATCAGAATAATCGTCAAATGGACTAAAAGAAACACAAAGTACATTGGCAAACACCTGCTTTCGAGCTCGTACCAATCGCCCTGTAGAATCATTAGTTGCACGCAGTACACCATGATCAATACCGTCATCGATAGAATAAATCGAAGAAAGAATATTCTTTATTAGGTATGTTTTTCCGACATTGTTGCGTCCTATCACAACGTGAATATTCGTAGGAGGATTTGAATCCGGAACAACGTTGAAATTTAGTTTGGTTTCGCTCAGTCCTTCCACAACTGGATAAGTATATTCAATCTCATAATTGGTTAATCTTGCGTTTCCTTGGGCTATACGCTGGTACTGGTGTGTAATCATAAAATGTGTAACATCACGCATAAGTGATATGCGAGTTACCTCTCTATTTCGAACTACAGCATATAGGTCCGGATCATACGCCAAATCGCGCATATTTGTTAAAATTTGTTCTCTGATTCCGTCGCCCAAATGACTGATATTTTCATAATAAAAATCGCTTTGGCCTAAAGAGAAACAATCCGCAGGAAGTTGGTTAAATTGAACTGGTAAGGTTGGAGAACGCTGGTCCTTTTCCATATTCTCTTGCCCTATTTTTACAGCTCCGATATCATGAGATTCCCCCATCATATCAACGTATGACATGAAAAACTGAGTTTCAAACTTAAACCAATCATTCCAGTGGTCTTTAATCAATAAAACAGAACTCTTGTAATCCGCCGTATTTGGCGGTTGACGCTCAAAGACAAAAAACACGGTCAACCCTCCCTTGTGTCACAATTGTTTTACCCCACAACCAACTTATTTGTCTTCTTCAAGAACTTTGCCGGGATCGGGCGGTCCAGCTGCCAGGTGATATTCATCGGCCTGCTGCCTGTGTGCTTCACGTAGTTTGCCGTGCCCAGATAGGTGTACGCTTCCGCACCGCCGGTCATACGGTCCGCCTTAAACTCACGCACAAACAGCAGCACCTTGCTGCCGCGATCTTCGTGGTGAATATAGCGCTGGCCGGTGGGCGAATTCTCCGCCGTGGTGCTCTGGCTCTGCCAATGGAACAAGCTCTCATTGATGGAATAATCGTTGTACATGGTGGTGGGCGAATAGTCCTTGTCCGCCTTGTTCAGTGTCACAAAGAATACGTCGATGTTTTTCCCCGGCAGCCACTTCACGCCCTCACGAACGGTGGACGGCTTCATAAAGTCCAGCGCTATCAAGAGCTGGTCGCGGGTATAGGTGCAGTGCAGATCCAGAGGACAGTCAAAGCCCAGATCCACCGGCTCGTCGATAAAGTCGATCTGCTCGAAGCGATAGCGCAGCAGCTCCAGGAACTCACCGAGCAGAACTGCGCTGTCAGACAGTGCATAGAGGTTACTAAGCACCTCTTCGTCGTCCCAGTCCTCCACCACCTTACCCCAGACGGTGATGTAAAACATCTGCATCATCCGCTTTTCCGCATCCGGAAGCGCTGCAAAATCAAGGTTGTCCAAACGCGGAAGAACATCCAACAGGAACGAAATCCAGCGGCGAGAATCAACCACGGCGAGCTTTGCAAACGCTTTGGTCAGGATGTCCTCCAGCGGCTCCGAAAAGTCCTCGATGGCATCCGCTCTGGCACAAATGCGAGAGAAGGAGGAAAACTTGTAGATCGCCCGTGGGTCAAGATGGTAGTAATCCAAGAAATTTTTGAGCGTCAGCTCCAGCCCGCTGTCCTCTGCAAAGGAGGCCGCGCGAGCCACCAACCCAGCCGTATTGCCATAGGACGCGCGGATATTCTCCAAAATGTATTTGGCCGCCTTCTTCTCCAGCTGGATATAGCAGCCCTTGGGAACGGACACAAAACCGTCCTTGATCTCACGGCTCACGCTGCGGGTGGCATTCGACAGCAGCGCCGCAAACTTATCTTCAAAATTGTATTTTCGATTTGCCTGACCGATGAAGTCCAGCACGGTCAGGCATTCCTTGTCCTCGGATAGACGCAGACCGCGTCTCAGCTGCTGCAAGAAGATCGTCAACGACTCCGTGGGTCGCAGGAACAGAACCGTATTGACTTCCGGAATATCCACGCCCTCGTTGTAGATGTCCACGACGAAGACGAACCGCACCTCGCCGGACACCAAGCGCCGCTTGGCCGCCGCTCTTTCCTCGTCCGAAGATTGCCCGGTGAGGCACATAGACGGAATATTATGGTCGTTAAAATAGCGGCACATAAATTCCGCGTGATCTACCGTCACGCAGAAGCCGAGGCCCTTCACCTCGTCAATGTCCGTCACATATTTCAGCAGTGCCGTCACCACACGGTCGGCGCGGCGGTCGGCAACCGCCCCGCTGAACGTGTAGACGTGCTCCAGCTCGCTCTTTTGGTAGCCACCAGCAGACCATTTGAGCGCATCCAGATCCACCGTATCGGTAACGCCAAAATACTGAAATGGGCACAGGAGCTTTCGATCAATGGCTTCCGGTAGACGGATCTCCGCTGCAATGCGGTTATGGAAGTACGGCAGGATGCTCTTGCCGTCCATACGCTCCGGAGTAGCGGTCAAGCCCAGCAGGATCTTCGGCTGATAGTAGTTCAACAACTTCTGGTAGGTAGGTGCTGCAGCATGGTGGAATTCATCCACAATGATGTAATCATAAAATACCGGTGTTGTTTTGGCTGTGAAATCCTGCGAGTTAAAGGTCTGGATGGAAATAAACAGATTGTCGATGCTGTCCGGCTTGTAGCTACCCACGAACATCTCTCCGAAGTTGGCGTCCTTGAGTACAGCACGGAAGGTATACAGACTCTGCTTGAGAATTTCCTCCCGGTGCGCCACAAACAGCAGGCGGCAGGGTCTATCCGGATTCTGCTTGCGGAAGCGCTTGTAATCCAGTGCAGAGATGACCGTCTTGCCGGTACCGGTGGCCGCCACCACCAGATTGCGCGTATAGCCACGAACAGTGCGCTCTGCCTCCAGCTTGTCCAAAATCTCCTGCTGGTAGGAATAGGGGTTGATGTCCATGGTGTAGACATCGGTATTGTTGGTATCGAAATATTTTTCCGCTTTCAGCGCCCGCGCCAAGCGCTCTCGCTGATTCTCCGCGTAGTATTCAAATTCGCGGTCATTCCAGTAATACTCAAAGGTAGCGGCGATGGTAGCGGCGATCTTGTCGATGGTTTCGGGCAAGTCGCGTTTCGTTACCTTGGTGTTCCATTCAAGGCCGCTGGTCAATGCCGCATTGGACAGGTTGGACGAGCCAACATAAGCCGTCGTGAAGCCGGTTTCGCGGTAAAAGATATATGCCTTGGCGTGGAGCCGGGTCGTTTTGGTGTTGTAGCTGACCTTGATGTGCGTATTGGGCAGCTTTCGAAGCTCCTCAATGGCTTTCACGTCGGTAGCGCCCATGTAGGAGGTGGTGATGATGCGGAGTTCGCCGCCGTTTTGCGTAAACTCCCGCAGTTCATCCATGATAAGCCGCAGGCCGCTCCATTTGATGAAGGACACCAGCATATCGATCCGATCAGCCGAGACGATTTCCTTTTTGAGCTCGGTAAACATCTGTGGCTCATGCACAGCCCCGGTGAAAAGTGAGCTTTGTGCGATGGAGGTTTCCGGGCGGATGATCTCGGCCCTTTCGTCCAGTGCCAGCACATTGTTTTTCTTATCAAAAAGTGCAAGAAACTGCTCCGCACGCTGGTCAACGCCCAGCGTGGCAAAGTCAGCTTATTTCGTTGTATTTTGAATGAGATTAACGATCTGGTTGGTCAGCCCGATCTGGGCAGAAATATCCCCGCCGTTGTCCAGCACGTTTTCCAAGCCCTTTTGAACCACATCTGCCAGATACTGCGCCAGCACTTTGGAAGCCTCGGCTCTGTCAATAGGCGCAACAGACTTGCGGGCCTCCGGAATCTCCGCAAGCTCGCCCGTCAAGGCGTTATTGATGACTTGTTCATATAGGCCGGGGTGTAACATACAAATACCTCAAATCTAAAACTATATTATAGCTTCCATCGGCACAAAGCGTTTTTCAAATACATTGAAGGGAATTTCGACACTTTTCCATGTTCCAAGTCCCGCCTCTTTCGGGATGTGAGGTTCGACATCTCCTACCGAAACCGATGCAAACATGCGCTGTTCCCCTACTAACCATAGGTAAAAGCAATATGTAGAGTTCTTATGTTGCGTTGTAGCGGCTTCCCATTCGTATCTTGATATGATCATTGTCGCACCGCTCATTAATTGTTCAGAACATTTTACCTCAATTAAAAGTTGCTCATCCGGAACATCAGTATCTTTGCAGGAGATAATGTCATACCCGGCCAAATTACTTTCAAAAGAAATCCATCTTGGCTCTTTGCCCGTACGCATCTTCTCATATTTCATTGTAAGCCGCTCTCCGACTCTACCTGTTTTATCTAAATGTAAGTTTCTTGAACTTCGCACATGTTCGGCAATAGTATCCCACCACTCAACGATCTCCGATTGCGGATCCGTTTCCATTAGGCCAGCATTCTCAAAACACCGCTTTTCATCCGGAGACATAAAATAGTAAGCTTCTCTTCGGCCGTATGGAATTCTGTTAATCCAAATCGGTTTCCATGTGTAAATATACTCTTGCAGAATTTTGCGCCACAACTCACCACTCACGTTTCGTCCGTCAAATTGGGTCAGAATATATTCACCTTTTTTTGTGAACGAAACTTCTTGTTTTTCAACATTTAGCCATCCAAGTTTCTGGGCAAATGATATCGCATCCGCAAGCCTAATACCGTAGGTAATGCGACCAGATGATAACTTATCTAGATGGGTGCACTTCAGGCTTTGTATTCTTACCATAGCAAGAAGAGTCTCTGCCACTAGTCCCGTAGAAATATACGCTTTCATACATCTGTTCCTCCAAAGAAATATCGGAGGATTTCATCAGCATCCTCGGAAGAAATACCTTCATCACCAAAATACTCATAGTCGTATGGCACAACATCCACGTTAAGTGATGTATCACGTAATGCCTGTGACATGCGTTGGACTTTGTCTTGTAACCGTTTTCGGACCACTTGATCTATTGTGTTCGCACACTCAACAATTTCAACACATGGTGTCTGGTGTTTTTGTAATCCGAGTCGATGAATTCTATCTTCAGACTGCAAGTATTGTGCGGCGTTGAATGACCTATCAATGTATATAGCATTCTGGCACACCTTGTGCAAACTGATACCTTCTGAAGCCGCCGCAGGATTTGCGACTAAAACCCATTTATTGGGGTTATTGTGGAACTCTTTGATCTTCCATTCACGAGTATCATTGTCTTCCTCATCACCAGCATCCACGCCACCATGAATATAGTCTGCTCCCAAATCGGCCAACCTCGTTGCAATCAGCTCAACATTTTCGACAAAAGTTGACCAAATAATCACTTTTTTCCCTTCTGCCGCAAGCTGTCTTGCTCTACCGCAAGCATATTCTATTTTAGGGCCATTGTTCTGGCTAAGCAACTTACCCATTCTTTCGTCAAAGGCAAACTCCATATCCCTTGCTAAAAGTGCAGGATTGGATACAAACTGCATTACTTTCATCGTTCTTTTCCCAATCTCACGTAATGAGTACTTTGACGCATCGGATATCACAGGGATCAAGTTCCGTTTAACCTCAGACTTGAGTGTTCGATAAATCTGTTCCTGCAGGGCATCCATAGGAAGAGTGATTAATCTATGCTCTACTTCCGGAATGCCCAACTGCCCTTTTGTTGTTCGAACATAAACCGGTTGTAATGCCTCTATAGCATCCTCCTCAGTTACCTTCTTCTCTGGATACAAAAAATTGAGCTGAGGGATCAGATCTTTTTGGCTTTGCGGCATGGGGGTACCACTCATTATGAGCTTGCGTTTTGGAAGATATGAAATCTCCAAAATTGCTTCGGCACTGACACCTATTTTCCCGCTTTTTATTCTATGACTCTCATCCAGAAACATAAAGGTTGGATGGCTCTGAAGTAGCTTTTGTATTAAGTTCTTCACGCGAGGATATTGCTGATAGGTAATGAGCATGTATTTAGGGTTATCACGCAACTTAAGTTCAATGCTCTGTTCTCCACCCCTTAGTCTTACGAAGCTCTGTTTCTCACTCGGAACACACTCCGCCAGCTGTTCTTCCCACGCTCCAAATGCATTTTTAGGCGCAACAACTAATAAACGATCATCTGAATCTGCATTCAAGAAGAAATATGCCAACGCCTCAGTAGTTTTACCTGCACCTGGCACTGAAAATGTTGCACCTGCCGGAAGCACGCCTAATTTTGATAGGTTGTTTCTTTGATTATCCGTTAATCGTCTTAAAAAGCCTCGTGAAGCAAGTTTCTCTCGAATCTGTTTTTCTGTTAGCGGAGTCTGTTTAATTGCATAGCTATATGAATGCACATTGGCTTCACGCAGCTTCGAACTGACCTCCGATGACAAAACAACATCGATAGCGTGCCCTTTTGCAAATTTGGCGATTTCTGACCTGACGACAATGAATGCCCGCCACGGAATATATACAATGTCCTCATATTGCAATATTTCTGTTGTAAAGTCAGCCAATATTCTTAAAAAACTCTTCCACACATGAATGGGGATATTCTCTTGCTTCAGTAATGCTTCTTGGCGGTACGCATTAAAATCGATATAAAGTCTCATTGTTGATCCAACCATTCTCTTATGTAATCAACCTTTTCATCGATAGTTTCTAGCTGCTTTTTAACGCCATCAATGTTCACCTTGCGATCATTAATTCCGTTGTCAATTGCATTTTGAAGCGCACTGACAGCTTTGGACAACTGAAGCAATAAATAGTTCTCTGCGTGCTTCTCGTGCTTAAGCTGTTTCTGCACTTCGATGACAGTGCGAGTTGTTTTTTGGATCGCTACTGCATCATCGTTTTCCTTAATAGCGGCAGCCACCTGACTTGCTCGTTCTACCTCAATCGGTTCGTCACCCGCAAGCAGATCAATATTACTGTCTTCGTGCCCCGTTTGCCCTTCCGTGAGCATTTTCTGCGCCAGTTCCTGCTCGATATGTGCCAAGTTGTCTGCAATATCGGGAATCAATTCGTATAATCGGCCTTCTTTGCTTCCCGATGTAATAAAGGAAAATGCTAATGACTCAAATAGTTCCTTTTCTCCTTGAGTTTGTAATTTCTTTCTCCCTTTTACCATCTGTTCAAAGGCGTAGTAGTCTTTGTCTACCAAAGACCACTGGTCGGTCTTACCGATGCTGATAAGGTATTGTTCTGCATAGTCTCTGGCATCCATAAGCAAATGCAGCGCTTGCGTGCTTTTTCCATAAGATTTCGCAACATCACCATCACGTTTTCCGTTTTGGATATCTTCTTTCGCCATCAGCGCAATTGCGTGCCAATGATATTCAGCCCGCATGGGATTTTGAATCTGAAGGCGCTTTTCCAGCTCTTCGATATCACGTTCATCACAGAGAGGCAAAATTGCAATACTAATTGTCTGAAAATGTTTGTATCGATTTTGGTCACTATAATACAATGATCTCCATGCACAGAGTCTACGATTACCGTTTACAACAACGCCTTCACTAGTACATACAATTGGCTCAGTCTGCTGCATATACTCGCTCTTAAAGGCTTTGAGCAAATCTTCCTCTTCTACAAGCTTATAAAGAATGTCGTGCTGTGCAGATTGCGCAGCAAAAGAATCATGATCACATTTGAAAAGATCTGCCGGAGCATCCGGATTAAGGGCTAAATACTCCCGTTGAAAAGACCTTGTACGGCCGTTTGCCAGTCGATATACAGGGAAGTCAATTCGAACAGTAATGACTGGAATATCTTGATATTTACCCTGAAATTTAATTCCGTGAAACCGTTTGCAATCAGCAACCTTTGCTTTAATTTCGCTTATCCTCTGAAGGATCGGCGCACCAAAGCGCTCATGACTACGAATGTCTTGAGAAATCATGCTTGCCCTCCTTATTCGTAAAAACCGATCACCACAACCGGCATTGTAATTACCTGATTAAAAATGGGGAGTTCACGTTCTAACCGTTCGAGCGACGCAACATTACCGCCAAATGAACGCGCCGCCTTAACGGTTGGCAAGATCACTATGCCTGCCTTGATCGTTTCCCGCATATACAATGCTTGCAGTTTTAATAAGTCAGCATATATTCTGCTTACATTTCCAGTCTGCATGCATAGGCCAATATCTCCACGCATCGATGTAATATTAATCTTTGACGTGCGATCCAAGTAGATATTATCCGACCATCCTAATTCTTTGAGTTTTACGGGGATATATGTTCTGAAATCTTTGATTGCATACTTTCTGAGACCTATATCCGCATCCTGAAGAACGCCACATATCTCATCAACGAACTTCTTTGGAACAACATCGCGGCCACTCCGATGACTTTTTACAACGGTATGCATCATTTCGTTCCTCCCCTCCATTCTTCTGGCACTTTTGAAAGTGCACTCTGGCCAGGATCATAAATAGGCTGATCGTAAGGCCGATATCTAACGGTGCCCGCAACGGTGGCATTTAAACGTTCTCTTCCCGTTTCAATATATTCTTTAATCACTTCACATCCCCAGAAATTGCGCTTATGCAAAAGTGCCGCCACTCCAGTCGAAGCCACTCCACAAAAAGGGTCGAAGACAAGTTCGCCCTCATTTGTCAAAGCCAGCACAAGGCGTTCAATCAATCCAACAGGAAATTGACAGGGGTGAATAGTTTTTTCTACGTGATTTCCTTTAACATTTGGGATATCCCAGACATCTTCAGGGTTCTTACCGAGCGGATTTCCTGAAAGTTGTCCTTTGTTCGGCCCTTTGAAGGATCTTTTCCCGGGATATTTGGCAGGTATCCGCACATCATCCAGATTAAAAACGTAATCATCTGTTTTGGTATACCAAAGAACTACCTCATACCTACCACTAAATCTTTTTTTGCTGTGAAGCCCGTGCCCAAATCTCCAGATGATTCGATTTCTGAGTTGCATACCTAACTGCTTAAAAATAGGAGCAAACTCAAAATCTAACGGAACAATACTTCCGTTATCTACATAATTTCCCACTTGCCAGCAAATACTTCCACTCGGCTTTAAACGTAAATATATTTTCTCTAAGATGCGTTTTTGCCATGCGACATACTCATCCAATGGCATCTGGTTTTCGTACTCTTTCCCAATGTTGTATGGAGGTGAGGTTACAACCAAATCGAAAAGAGGTTCTACTGGCAACGCGTCTAAAAGTTTCTCTACGTCCATCAAGTAGAGACTTGTTTTAGCTTCGGTTGATATGTCTTTGACCCGTGATATTACGGGAATGTCCTGCAACATAATCATTGCTCCATTCATATTTTTTGCTCATCACCTTTAACAACTGTGAGAATTATCGCTTGGTGAAACGACCATTGGGATCGAGCTGTAAACCAAGGTGTCCGTGTGCTCATTCGCACCCTTGAGGTGAAATGCATCCAATTATTTCGAGTCAGAGTTGCCGATCATACCTGTGACTCATTTTTGCTTTCGGTGTTTTTCTTAATATACTTTCCGTTCTTGATTCTCGCGTCTGTTGGTTTTACAGCATCGTCTGGAATGGCCCAGAATGCACCTATCCGCATTGCGCCCGGTATACGTTCCTCTCCACACAAAATCTGTATACGGCGGGTTGAGATACCCCATTTTTCAGCAGTTTGTGAAACGGACAGATAATTCATAGGCAGCACCTCTGTTACAGTTTTACCCTCATGTTTTTATAAAAATCCAGTATCAATTATAATCGAAAATGCGAATAAAGGCAAGAACTTTCCCACAAAGTTCGACATATATTTCCAACTTGGAAAAAGGGCTTGGGATACTCCCAAAATCGCCGTGTGTCCGGACAGCGGCTGTGCTTGCTATTCTCTCAAATCTCAGTTTTTCTCGTCCCCATGCCGCTCTTTCTCTCCACCGAAATCTATGCTATACTGTAAGAAAATCAGCGGAAGGAGGGCTTATTCGTGGCGTTAAAACGGGTATTTGCCGGGTTTTATACGCGGTACGACGGAAAGCTCATCTTCGTTGTCCGGGAGCTGAAGGACATCGACACCGGCGAGTCCATCGTGGTCTGCAAGGATGCCAGCTTTGCCAAAGAAGACAACGAGCATTACTACCTCATCCGGTACGCCTCCTTCTGCGAACAGGTTGAAGTCGATGGTGTGCTGCGGGATAAATACGTCCGTCAGACCCGGCGTGAGATCGACGAAGGCACCGTCCGCGAAGTGTATGAGGACGGCTTTCCGGAGCCCAAGAGCAAGCCCTTCACTTACGT
>ENA-ORLW01002494-ORLW01002494.1-human-gut-metagenome-genome-assembly--contig:-NODE-2494-length-16409-cov-3.040595_pt1 | contig 16409 bp, 14 predicted proteins | sample MGYA00243017_ERZ508829 | MGnify/ENA primary metagenome ERZ508829 (study PRJEB26277, sample SAMN04329776) | human gut metagenome | biome: human-associated habitat | host: Homo sapiens | place: USA...
TTGAAATCGTAATAACCGCCTTTGCCCGGCGTACGTTCGAACCATACGGACTGATAGGGGGTTCCGTTGTTGGTGAATTCGGCGGCCAGTATGTTGCCGGTTTTCAGAAATTTGCCGTTTTGCCAGTAAGTTTCGTAAACGATATTGAAACGGTCGCCGCGTCTCAGATCGGAGTTGAAGTCGATGTCGGTGGAAAACATTTCGATGAATTGGCGGGTGACCGGATCCGGAACACCTGCTGTATCCAGATAGCTTTCAATCGTATCCTCTGTAATACTATCCGGCTCTACTTTTCCATCTTTTACATCCTGGGCCATCTTCTGCATTCCACGGCGGATCTCATCACGGCTTCCGTAATTCATGGCAATCTGGAAATACAGCTCATCGTAATCCTTGGAAAACTCCTCCAGCTTGTGGATGCTCTCCTGGATATCCGGTGCAAAAGCAGAAATATCGCCGATAAATTTGATTTTCATCTTATTATCCCGGGATATCTTGATACATTTCTTAAGATAACTACGAAACAGCTTCATAAGCCCGTCCACTTCTTCTCTGGAGCGTTTCCAGTTCTCCGTGGAAAAAGCATATACTGTCAGATATTTCACGCCCAGATCTTTAATATCATAGCAGACCTGCTCCAGATTGGCGCAGCCCTTAACATGTCCATAGCCACGAGGCAGTCCCTTTGCCTTTGCCCAGCGGCCATTGCCGTCCAGAATAATGGCAATATGATTGGGTACGTTCATATTTTTCTCCTTGTATTTTGTTTTTCTTTTTTCGTTATAAGCGTTCAGATTATTCGTACAATTTCATACACAAGGGCAGAAAAGAGCTCTTTTTAAAGAGCTCTTTTTGCGGTTTCTTTATAAAAGGATCCTGTTTTGCAGATTTTTAGTCCAAACAGCTCTGCGCTTCAGGTAATATGCCCTTATACAGTCATAATCTCCTTACCTTTTGCTTCTACTGCAGCATCTACATCCTTGATGTATTTGTCTGTAAGCTTCTGAACTTTATCCTCTAACTCTTTGATCTCGTCCTCAGATACATCCTCTTCTTTTTTCAACTTCTTGTATGCATCGTTGGCATCACGGCGGATGTTGCGGACAGCAACCTTAGCTGCTTCGCCTTTTTTCTTAACCTCTTTAACCAGATCTTTACGGCGTTCCTCGGTAAGCTCCGGGAAAACAAGACGGATCACTTTTCCATCGTTATTCGGGTTCAGGCCAAGATCAGAAGTAAGGATTGCTTTCTCAATTCCCTTGATCAGGCTGGATTCCCATGGCTGGATCTGGATCATACGAGCTTCCGGAACCGTGATATTTGCCACCTGCTGAATCGGTGTAGGGCTTCCGTAGTAATCTACTGTCAGCTTGTCAAGGATATGCGGATTGGCACGTCCTGCACGGATAGTAGTCAGCTCTGCTTCTAAGCTGCCCAATGTCTTTTTCATTTTCTCTTCATACTTCTGAATTCTTTCATCCATAAAATTAATCTCCCTCTTTATGATTTTCTGCCGGTAAGCAGTATTATCCTATTTTCTGCGCGTATAATATGGTACAGACTGCCGGAATGATTTTTCAGACAGGCTCTTGTCTGCTGCTCTTATGTTGCCAGTGAACAGAAACGCGCTTATACAGTAACCTTTGTTCCGGAAAATTTTCCGTGAACGGTGTTGATAATGCTGTTCTCCTCATCAAGAGCAAATACCATCATCGGCATTTTCTGCTCCAGACACATAATAGAAGCTGTAAGATCCATGGCTGCAAGCTTCTTGTCAACAACTTCCTGAATAGAGATCTCATCGTACTTCACAGCGTCAGGATTTACCTTCGGATCGCTGTCATAAATACCATCAACTGCCTTCGCCAGAAGAATCGCATCGGCCTCAATCTCAACTGCACGAAGAACCGTAGCTGTGTCAGTAGAGAAATACGGATGTCCTGTACCGCCTGCAAAGAATACCAGCTTGCCCTGTGCAAAGCTCTCTTCTACACTGTCCTTGGAATACAGTTTTGTAAATGCACCACATGCAAATGGTGTATAAATCTCAGTCTTCATACCTGTATATCTGCAAAGGTCAGATACATAAATACAGTTCATAATAGTAGCAAGCATACCGATCTGATCTGCCTTGTTGCGGTCTATCGTCTCACTGGTACGTCCTCTCCAGAAGTTTCCACCGCCAATCACAATGCCGATCTGTACTCCCTCATCAGAAATTGCCTTGATCTGCTTCGCTACTGCAAGAACAGTTGCCTCGTCAAATCCTGTTTTCTTCGGTCCGGCAAGAGCCTCGCCGCTTAATTTTAATAAAACTCTTTTCATTTCCATGCTTTTATCCTGCCTTATTTTTTATTCTTTTATTTTACCATACTCCGGCAACAACCTCATTTCCGCTGTCATCAACAGTGGTAGAAACTGTGAAAGAGTCATAATAATGATATCCTGTCTCTCCGGTCTCCGGCTCGTTCTCATAATCACTTCCGTTAGCCTCTCCCAGTGCTGCAACAAGACTGGAAAGCGGCTGTCCGATATACTGTTTCGCCTTATCTGCATTGGAATCATTCGGTGCTGTATTACTGCCGCCATTATTATCCGGAGTACTTGTAGGCTGCGGTGCAGATGTAGGTGCAGCAGTAGGATCTGACTGCTGCGGCGCAGATGTAGGCGTTGGTGCTGTATCCGTTTCCTGAGAATCATCCTCAGAACTGTCTTCGCTGTCATCAAGGCCAAGACGCGCCATTACTTCACTCAAGGTAGAAGTTTCTGTCTTACTTGTTCCTGTCAGATAAGTAGCATAAGGAATTCCATCCTCAACAGTTCCCTCCATATGAAGAGTGATCTTTGAAATTGTCTTCAGCGGAAGCTTACGGAAATAGCAATCTGTATAATCCTCATCCTCATACGTGATCCGGATGTCATAGCTTGTCACCGTATTTCCATCTGCATCCTTCTCGTCCGGCTCATAATAGTAAAGAGCCTTGTCACCATCATTCAAAGTAAACAATCCATTGATCAGCTCTGTGCCCCAGTCATCATCGTCATCCGTAGTCGGACGAATGTAAAGTCCCTTCACAGCAGCTCCGGTACCGTTCACAAGAATCAGCTTGGAAGCTGTGGAAGTCTTATCACCAATCACATTCTTGATATCTGCATCGTCAGATTTCTGCATATCTACCAGGGAACTGTCATCACTTGAAGCTGTATCTGTATTCTCAGCTGGAGCCACGGTTACCTGGCCATCCTTACCTGTATCTTCAGTCTGTTTCTTACCACATCCGGCTGCTGCCAAAGCAGTGACCAAAAGTGCTGCAAGAATCACATAACGTTTTTTCATAATCTATATTCCTCCCACAAAATGGAATTAAACTCCTCTAATATCCACTTTTTGTTCTCCATTATTATTACAGAGTATGACAGACTTGTCAACCGAACGCGGGATGATTTCATACAATTTTTAAACTTTTCGTTACTGTTCACTCCGTTCACAGTAACACGCTTCGCGATGCACAGAAATCATGCTTTGCATGATTTCGCGCCGCAACTCTCGGGTTTCTTTTCCCCATTCTCTCTGGTGCCTTCACCGGGAAGGAAGATCCTGCGTACTTCTTCTGTGAACAAAAAGAGCCAGGGACAGTTTTCTCTATCTCTGACTCAAATAGTTTTTGACAACATGTCTCAATGTTTAAAACCCGGCGTCTCTTCGCTCTTTGCGCATATCCTTGCGGAGCAGAGCTGCCTCATGGCGACCTTTCTCTGCTTCTGTGTGGATAATAAGGCCGGGGATTCGGGTAGGACGCTCATTCTTATCCACAGCTACCATCACAGAAAAAGCACGGTTTACCAGGTAACGCATTCCATCACCGCGCTCCACATAGGAATCAATTTCCACTTCCATGGAGGTATTTCCCACATAGGTCACATAACCGATCATCACAAGGATCTCGCCCTCGTAAACGGGCTCCTTAAACTGCAGATTATCTACAGCTGCAGTTGTGACACGGTAAGTCCCGCAATGACGCATGGCAACCACGCCAGACACCTCATCCACCCACTGCATCAGCATTCCTCCAAACAATCTGCCGCCGGCATTTAAGTGCTGGTGCATGATCAGATGAACCTGCTCCGTTCTGGAATCCTCTACGGTTTTCATCAGGCGGTTTTCTTTTGTTGTTTCCTTTGCTTCCTGTGTTTTCTCTTTTATTTTCTCTTCCATAGCCAACCTCTTTTTACTGTTTTCATGCTGCCTGTGCAGCGAATATTAAATAAATACCATATTGACCTGTCTGACTTTTTATATGTTGCATCTTCACAGCTGATTCCCTATAAATGTTTAACAGAAATTTACGAAAGCCGGGAATTTTTCATCATAAAAATTCCCAGCTCCCATTATTTTTAATATAAATTCTTCACCTTGAAATCACGCTCTGCTTCTCGTCTCTGATCTTTCTTTGCAATATCCTGACGTTTGTCATACAGTTTCTTACCTCTTGCCATGCCAATTTCCACCTTCACAAGGCTGTTCTTGAAATAGACCTTGATCGGCACAAGGGTAAGGCCTTTTTCCTTCAGTTTGGCTTCCATCTTGTTGATCTCACTGCGGTGAAGGAGAAGTTTACGGATACGAAGGGGATCTTTATTGAAAATATTGCCTTTTTCGTAGGGACTGATGTTCATCCCATAGATGTAAACCTCCCCATTCTGAATCCGCACAAAAGATTCCTTGACGCTGCATTTTCCCATACGCAGGGATTTTACTTCTGTTCCTGCCAGGGCAATTCCCGCCTCATAAGTGTCTTCTATAAAATAATCGTGAAATGCCTTTTTATTATTTGCAATCAGTTTGATTCCTGGTTTCTTTGCCATAAGTTCCTCCCTATATGGATTTCCGCCTGCAGGCGGGCGCTCAAAACAAAAGGTTGCTGTTCTAGAGCGTGGTTTCTATGCATCGCAAAGCGTGTTTTTGATTGCAGAATGAACAGTAACTTCTAATTACCACTCTTGATCCTCTGCCAGAACAAAATCCACAGTCTTCAGCATGGTATCTGCGTCCGCAACTCTCACACGCACCTTCTGTCCCAGTGCAAACACCTTGTGTGTCACATCGCCGATCAACTCGTAAGCATCCTGATCAAAGGTGTAGTAATCATCCCTCAGTGTATTTACATGAACCAGTCCCTCTACCGTATTTGGAAGTTCCACATAGAAGCCCCAGCCAGTAACACCTGAAATGATTCCTTCAAATTCTTCCCCAATATGGTAAGACATATATTCTGCTTTTTTCAGCTTGTCAGATTCTCTCTCTGCTTCGTCCGCCCGGCGCTCACACACACTGGACTGGCGTGCCACATCTTCCAGAATCTCTTTATAATACTCTGTTTTTCCCTCTCTTTCCAGACGTCCCCGAAGCTTATCCTTAATAATCCTGTGAATCTGAAGATCCGGATAACGACGGATTGGAGAAGTAAAATGGCAGTAATATTTCGCTGCAAGTCCAAAATGGCCGCTGCATTCTGTAGTATACTTCGCCTGTTTCATGGTTCGAAGAGTAAGGCGGCTGATCTGTGGCTCATTTGGAAGTCCCTCAATGCTCTCCAGAATAGTCTGGATTTCCTTCGGGGTAATCTCCTGTCCATGCTTCTGCACCGGCACTCCCTGATTATGAAGAAGTGTGAGAAGGCTCTCCACTTTCTCGGGATCCGGTGTCTCATGGGTACGATAAACAAACGGCATATCATCCCTGCAGCACTCCTCCGCCACAGTCTCATTTGCCATAAGCATGAAATCCTCTATGATCCTTGTTGCCACATTTGCCTCATATGGCTTAATGTCAATGGCTCTTCCTGCTGCATTTAAGATAATCTTGCTCTCCGGAAAATCAAAATCAATGGAGCCTCTGTGATGGCGGTTTCCACGAAGGATTTCAGAAAGCTCTTTCATCAGGAAAAACATGGGAACAAGTTTTTCATAGCGTTTCTTTGCCTCTTCGTCAGTATCCTCCAGAATGTTTTTCACATCTGTATAATTCATTCTCTCATCTACACAGATCACAGTCTCTGCAATCTTATGGGAAATCATATTTCCTTTTTTATCAATATCCATAAGACAGCTTAAAGTAAGACGATCCTGCCCCTGGTTCAGAGAACAGATTCCGTTGGAAAGCCGTACCGGGAGCATGGGAATTACGCGGTCTGCCAGATATACACTGGTTCCCCGCTTCAACGCCTCACGGTCAAGGGCGCTTCCTCCCTGTACATAATTGCTTACATCCGCAATGTGAACACCAAGATGATAGATGCCATTCTCCTTTGTCAAAGTAACTGCATCATCCAGATCCTTGGCGTCTTCTCCGTCGATGGTGACGGTCTGAAGATGGCGAAGATCCAGTCGGCCATCCCTGTCAGCATCCAGAACATGATCCGGTACACGGTCAGCCTGACGGATTACTTTATCCGGAAATTCGCTTGGAATGCCAAAACTTTTTACAATGGCAAGGATATCTGTTCCAGGTGCACGGCAACTTCCCAGATTCTCTACGATCTTACCTTCCGGATTGCGGTTCTTGCTTCCGTAGCTGGTGATTTCCACCACTACCTTATCCCCGTCCTTAATTCCCTGGGAATCTTTCCTCGGAATAAATACATCCCTGGAAAATTTAGGATTGTCACTTACCACAAAACCAAAGTCACGGCTGTTCTCGTAGGTTCCCACGATCTGGGTCATACCTCTTTCCAGAACTTTTACTACAATTCCCTCGCGGCGTTTGCCTTCCTGCGGCTCTTTTGTGATTATAACACGAACCTTATCCTGGTGCATAGCCGTTCCGGTACAATCTTCCGGAATAAATACGTCGTTGTCTTCCCCCTCGATTTCCACGAAGCCAAAGCCCTTGGGATGACCGATGAAGGTACCTTCCACAGATGGACTGTCCGGATATTCGTTGTACTTATCTTTTCCCCTGCCGTAACGATCGTCGGGCTTGCGGTGATCATACTTTCCAGCCTGCTTATCATTATATTTCTTATCGGAATGTTTCTCATCTTTCTTCCCGGTACGTCTCTCGGAGCTTTCTTCTGCATATTTCCCGGAACGTTTACCCGAAAACTTCTCGTCACGTTCTTCTCTTTTTCCTCGCTGCTTCTCTTTCCCGCGCTTTCTTCCAGTTACTTTGGAATAACGTCCCTTGGAATCCAGGTCAGCCTTTCCCTCTGCTACCAGATCATCCAGAACACGGTACAGATCTTTCTTCTCGTCCTTTGAAAGGCGCAGAAGACCTGCAATTTCCCGGAAACGCATAGGCTGGTACACTGGATCACCAAGAAGCTCCATCATAAATTTTTTTCGTTTGTCAAATTCTCTGTCTTTACTCAATTTGTCTCCTTCTTAATACCTGCACACGCAAGCTGCTCTATTAAAATCGCACGCACAGACTGTAATTATCACGAAACTTTCCTACCATCTTTCCATAATTTCCTATTATCAGGAAAGAATCCTGCAAAGCAGGATTTTCCGCTTACATAAAAAACACTCTTGCGATCAGATCAACAAGAGTGTTTCCCACTTTATTCTTAGAAATTCAGGTTCAATACAACTGCCAGTACAAAGAACAAAACTCCCATAACTGTAGTTGCCTTAACAAGACCGCCCTCCATGGAACGTCCTTTGTTCTTACCCCAGTATGTGTCTGCAGCTCCGGCGATCGCACCAAGCCCCTGTGACTTACCTTCCTGCATAAGGACTACTACGGTAAGGGCAATACAATCTATAACAAAAAGAATTGTTAAAATCGTTCTTAAAATCTGCACGTGGTTACACCTCCTAATCAACTAGAGGATATTGTACCATAGCCAGCATTTGATTTCAACTCTTTTTTATCTTGAATTTGGACAAATTACGCTATCTTTTTTTCATGGTCAGGCAAACGGATTCTCATACACCGACATTCTGCCAAGCTGCTCATGAATTCTCAGAAGCTGATTATACTTGGCATTTCTATCTGAACGACATGGTGCGCCGGTCTTGATCTGCCCCGCACCAGTTGCCACTGCAAGATCTGCAATAAAGGGATCCTCTGTTTCACCGGAGCGGTGAGAAATAACAGAGCGATAACCAGCCCGTGCAGCCAATTCTACTGCCTCCAAAGACTCTGTCAGGGTTCCGATCTGATTTACCTTGATCAGGATTGCATTTGCTGTTCCAAGCTTTATTCCACAGGCCAGCCGTTTGATATTTGTCACAAAAAGGTCATCCCCAACCAGCTGTACACGGCTTCCAAGCCGCTCCGTCATAGCTTTCCAGCCCTCCCAGTCATCCTCCTGCAGTCCGTCCTCTATAGAAACAACCGGAAATTCATCCAACAGATTTTCGTAATAACGGATCATTTCATTGGAATCCCGGATCACTTCTTTTCCAGTCATCTTACTCTCCCCAGGAAAATAGTAACCGTCTTTTTCTCCGTCATATAATTCACTGGCTGCCGCATCAATGGCAATGCCAATATCTTTTCCCGGCTCATATCCGGCGTTCTTCACAGCCTCAAGGATCAATTCCAGAATCTCCCTGGAATCCTTCAGATCCGGTGCAAAACCACCCTCATCGCCCACTGCTGTAGACAGATTTTTCTTTTTTAAAAGGATCTTCAGTGACTGATAAATCTCCACACACATGCGGATTCCCTCTGAAAAACAGGAAGCCCCAACTGGCATGATCATAAACTCCTGAAGATCCACTGTATTGTCCGCATGCCGCCCCCCATTCAAAATATTCATCATAGGAACCGGCATTCTGTTTGCATGACAGCCGCCAATATACTGATAAAGCGGGATCCGAAGCGCCATAGCAGCTGCCCTTGCCACTGCCATTGATACACCCAGTGTAGCATTTGCACCCAGGTTGCTTTTATTATCTGTGCCATCGGTCTGAATCAGAAGTGAATCAATATAGGTCTGATCCAGTGCGTTTTCTCCCAGAATTGCCTCCGCGATTTTCGTGTTTACATTATCCACTGCTTTTTGTACACTAAGGCCTTTATAATTTCCTTTGTCGCCGTCTCTTAGCTCCAGTGCTTCGAATTTTCCTGTGGACGCGCCGGATGGAACCGCTGCACGGCCTGTATATCCATTGATTCCAATAACGCCTTCTCCAACTGTCACTTCTACCTCCACAGTAGGATTGCCTCTGGAATCCAGAATTTGTCTTGCGTGAATCTTCCGAATAGGCAAATACCGTAACATTTCCTTACCTCCTAAAGATTGATAACGGTAGTTTTTCCAACTATTCAGAGTTCTATGCAGGATTTCAGATTCTGTTTCTGCCTGAAGTGCTTAGTGAACCTCAGAAATGGAATTAAATCCCTTATTTCTCAGACATGCCTCCACCTCACTGATATCCGGTACGTGGAGAACCATGATCGGAAGTCCGGTAGCACGGTTGAAAGACAGATACAGATAATCAATATTGATGTTGCTCTCCTGGAGACTGAGAAGCAGTTTGTTCAGATTACCAACCTCATCCTTTACCTCGATTCCAAGAACATCACTAAGCTTACAGATAAAACCAGCCTTTGTCAGCGCTTCTAACGCCTGCTCAGGTTTGGAAACAACCATACGTATAATTCCATATTCAGCACTGTCATTGGTAACAGAACCAAGGATATTAATATCCTCCTCCAGGAGGATTCCAGTCACCTTCTGCATTTTCCCTTTGATATTTTCCGCAAAAATTGATAATTGTTTCAGCATTTTCTTATTCCTTTCCATATTTTAATAACAATATTAATATTTTAATCGTAAAAGAAACTCAGATGCCGCCCAGGCAGATAATTTTCTTTCACAAAACAGACATTTCGCCTGTCGGCGACATCACTATCTATTCACTATATATATATCAGCTCTTTATTTCTCAACGGGAACCTCAATCAGTTCCTTAGGAGAATGTGCCAGATTGCGGCAGCCATCCTCCGTTACCACTACCATATCCTCAATACGAACCCCTCCGAAACCAGGTACATAAATACCCGGCTCAACAGTCTCGATCATATTGGCTTTCAGAATGGTATCGTCAGAGGGAGACAGGCGCGGACTTTCATGGATGAAAAGACCTACACTGTGACCAAGTCCGTGGCCAAAACAGTCACCGTAACCAGCCTCTGTAATAATATCTCTCGCAACCTTATCCACACTCGCTCCGCTTACACCAGCCTTTACTGCTGCAAGACCAGCCAGCTGTGCTTTTAATACAACATTGTAAATTTCTTTCTGTTTATCGCTTGCTTTTCCGAGGACAAAGGTACGTGTCATATCGGAGCAGTATCCCTTGTATTTACAGCCAAAATCACAGGTAACAAAATCCCCTTCCTCCAGCTTCTTATATCCTGGGATTGCATGAGGCATGGAAGAATTCAGACCGGAAGCGATGATCGTGTTAAAGCTTAAATCCTCTGCTCCCTCTTTTTTCATCAGATATTCCAGCTCTGCCGCAGCTTCCAGCTCTGTCATTCCTGGTTTCACGATTTTCAAAAATTCTGCAAATGCTTTGTCCCCGATTTCTTCGGCTTTTGCCAGATACTCCAGTTCTTCCTCAGTCTTAACCTGGCGAAGATCATCGATTCTGCTGCCAAGAGGTGTCCATGTCTGAACCGGCAGTTCCTTTCTGAGCTTATCAAAATCACAGCAAAGCATGGACTGATCCTCATATCCCATATGGAAATCGCCACTTACATTCTCCTTCTCCATGCACTCCTTCAGGATCGTCTGACGGTTATGCCCACGGCACTCTTCGATTACTGTGAAATCGCTCTCCTTACCGGCCTGCTCCGTATAACGGGAATCTGTGATCAGCACCTTCTGGGCTGCTGAAATATATAAAGCGCCCTCGCCGCCGCGAAAACCGCTTACATGTCGCATGTTATACGGATCTGTGATCACAAGGGCATTCAGTTTCAATTCATCAAGAATTGCATTTAACATCTTTGCTTCCTCCTCATCTTCTGTCATACAGCTTCCCAGCACTTTATCACGTTGAAAAGCCATATTCTTTATAGTTTCATCATACCACATTATACGCGGAAATATTGTCTGAATTTTCAATTCTTTTCGCATATATAAACTTTTTATTTTATATAAAATAATATTTTTTCAAATTATTTGTTGACAAACGAGAAGTAATCTGTTATAGTAAGCTCATAAAACAAAAGGAACTTAAAAATAAAAACAAAAAGGAGTGAGACCACCGAAAACATAAGTTCATTACTTATAATCTAAGAAAGAGAGGTACGGACCACCAGAAGCATAACGAAACATCTTAATTTTTAACACTTTAAGAAAAGCGAGGTACAGTCCACCAAGAACGTAAGCCTTAATTCCAATTGTTTTAAACGCATAATATATTCGGAAAGAGAGGTACATTCCATTGGATATGGATCAGATTTAAGCCACCAGTAAACGTCGATGCTGGTGGCTTAATTAATGTCTGGATTTTCCTTTCATTTTCAAGCAGCTGCCTTGCCCTTATTCGCATGATTTTTCAAACACGCTCTGGCATAAACCTTTTATTTTCTCATATATCTGTAAAAAAATACCCGTGAGGTTTTCTCTTCATGAAATTTCCCATTTTTTCTTTTCCAGCACTGAAGGAAAAATTCTCTTCGCATATTTCCTCTTTTTGCTCGAAAAAGCGCCCTGCGATCAAAGACTTTCTCCACTACGCCGTCGTTACTCTTCTCTTCGCCCTGTCCTTTCTGGCTGGTTCTGCCGCCCGGGTGATCGTCCAACATTTTTCGCCCCCGGAAGCAGTCGCTACTTCATCAGACTGCGCAAGCTGGGGACTCAGTTTCCAGGAAGAAGGAAAACGTCCTGTAGGAAATGCTTCCATCCAAGAGCTTGCTTCCTATAACGCCTACTTTGCAAAGGATACCCAGGAGAAAATACTCTATCTTACTTTTGACTGTGGCTATGAAAATGGCAATACACCGCTGCTTCTTAATGCATTGAAAAAACACAATGTAAAAGCAACGTTTTTCGTTGTTGGAAATTTCATAAGAGATAATGGAGATCTGATAAAAGAAATGGTTCAGGAAGGGCATATTGTAGGAAATCATACCCTCTCTCACCCGGATATGTCCGGGATTTCTTCTCTGAATGATTTCAGGGAACAGCTGGAGGGCGTGGAAAATCTGTATAAAGAAACGACCGGAGAATCCATGACGAAATTCTACCGGCCGCCTCAGGGAATTTACAGTACAGCAAATCTGTCCATGGCAAAGGAACTGGGGTATAAAACCTTCTTCTGGAGTCTTGCCTACGTAGACTGGTATCAGGATAAACAGCCAACCAGAGAGGAAGCCTTCGATAAGCTTCTCACACGGATCCACCCAGGGGCAATTGTCCTGCTGCACAATACTTCTTCCACAAATGGACAGATTCTGGATGAACTGCTGACCAAATGGGAAGAAATGGGATATACATTTGGAACGCTCAATGATTTCTGAATTTTTGCTATCCTGGAGCGTGTCTGAAAAAAGGCTTTCGTTATCTGTTATTTCCAAAATAAATAACCGCCTGTACTCCAGGAACAGTATGAATTCCAATAATCGGGCTCATTGGCATAATGATAACCTGAGCCTGTGGTACAGCTTCCAGGATAGCAGCCTTCTCTTTCTCAGCCTGCTCAGCAGCATCACCGTGACAGATAAATACATAAGGGTGCTCCTCATTTAATCCGGAACCGATATACTTGGAAACGATCGTATTCATAGCAGCCTTGGAGCCGCGTACCTTCTCCGGGATTGCCAGAGTTCCATCCTCCACAATACGAAGAATCGGTTTGATCTTCAGCTTTCCGCCGATCCAGGCGATTGTGGGGGAAATACGTCCGCCTCGTTTCAGAAAATCAAGATCATCTACTGTAAACCAATGGCAGATATGGAGACGATTCTCCTCCAGCCATGACGTATTCTCCTCCAGGGACATTCCTTTATTCTGGTTTTCTGCTGCCAGGATTACCAGGATTCCCTGTCCTCCTGTGGCTGCAAGAGAATCCACGCAGGAAATATTACGCTCCGGGTATTCTTCCATCAAATCAGCCGCTGCAATGCGAGAGCTCTGCCATGTGGAAGTCAGTCCTCCGGAAAGGGAAATATAAAGAATATCCTTGCCCTCTTTCAGAAACGTTTCAAAAAAATCGGTATATGTAGCCGGGGAAATCTGGGAAGTACTTCCGGTTCCACCTGCACGAAGCTTGTCATAAAAAGCCCTGCTGTCCCAGTTTCCCGGATTCCTGTGCGGGCACTCCTCTCCGTTTAACTGGTATACCATAGGAATCAGATGAATCTGACCCTTATCTAAAATGTCTGCCGGAATATCTGCAGATGTATCTGTTATGATCACATAATCACTCATACTGGGTTCTCCTCGTTTAATTGGCAATTCCTTATACCGTAACAGGTTAAGTGCTCCCATTATAGCATACTTCTTTTATGACGTGTGTGTTTTTTACATTTTTGGTACTTTTGTAACGTTTTTTCTCCAGAGCGTATTGGAAAAAGCATTCCCGCAATCTGCACGCCGCAATTTGCAGAAAGCCTTTTTCAAACAGGCTCTAACAGATTGCAATTATTTTCTGCAGCGTCTTTTTTACTACCGTATACTTTTTTTCCGGAACAGGAAGTTCCCGTCCTCCTGTTACAGTCATTTTAAATCTGCGGATAGAATGGACATGCGCCGGGTTTACCATGTAACTCTCGTGGCACTTCAGAAACAGGTTCCCATAACGTTTTTCCAGAGTTTTCAGGCTTTCTGTAGACTCAAACTCCTGATCCAGAGTATGGATCACCGTATGATTGCCGAGACTTTCCACATAGATCACACGCGACCAATTCAGGTAAAGAATGGACTTATCAATTCCTTTCACGTAAATCCGCTCTGATCTGGTCTCTCCTGTAAGGACAAACTTACGATAATTCTCATCATAATGTACCGGATAAATGCCATCCCTCTCATCATACTGAATTGCATTTGAAATAAAGATCACACGTATCTTCGGCACACCTTTTTGCTCCACCCAGGTAAACTGCATACGCTGATTTACCCGACTTGCACTGTTGTCCGGCCAGATCGTATCTACCAGCATAAAAGTCATGATTTCTGCCACCGTACTGCTTGTAGTGGCAAGCGGCAGCACCGTCAGATTATTCAGGGAAAACTTCAGTTCGTGTTTCTCAGCGTGAAAAGCATCTACCAGATTTTTTCTTCCGCGGATCACCTGCTTGTCTGCAGGGCCTATCCAAAGAACATCCTCATGACAAGAGTTCAAAAAAGGCTCTATCTCATTGTTATAATATAAATTCAAAAGCTCTGCTGTCCGGTCTCCAATTTTCTGTATGTTCATCTTCTGTCGCTCCTATTTATGCTGGTAATAAAAAACTGCCACCTGTGTACGGTCACGCAGCTGCAGTTTTTCCAGGATCATGCTCAGATAATTCCGCACGGTTCCTTCACTCAGGAAAAGCTCTGCCGCAATCTCCTTATTGCTATATCCATTTGCGATCAGTTCTATCATCTCAAATTCTCTCTCGTTAATGTCATATTTTCCATAATCAAACTTCTTTTCTCCCTGCAAAAGATCTGGAATCCTGGAAACTATTTCTGTCCCAAATACTGTCTGCCCACAGTAAACCGCCCGAAGTGCAGGCAGAATACTGCCATAATCCTGTTTCAGAAGATATCCCTTTGCACCAAGTCGCAAGGCTTTTACTATATATTCGTCATCGGAAAAAGTGGTAAGAAGCAGAATATTTGCCTTTGGATGCCTGGACAAAATACTCCGGGATGCTTCCAGACCGTCCATTTTCTCCATTCGAATATCCATAAGAAGCACATCCGGCTCATACCTTTCATAAAGCTCACAGGCCTCTTTTCCGTCTGCTCCAGTCGCTAACACTTCCACATCCTCATTCACTTCCAGAATGGTTTTCAAAGCCCCCGCCACCAGGCAGTCATCGTCTACAATTATTATTTTCATTTCTTACTCCTGCTTTTCTTTCATTTCCGGAACACATTCAAAAAATAATTTCCATAATCTGTATGCCCGCTTTACTGTATCTTTATCGGAATCCACCTCAACCACATTTGGGTATTGTAATAAAAATCCGAAATCCCTTATCCGAAAAAATCTGCAAGGTTCCACCAAGGGCATTTACCCTTTCTTTCATATTTGCATTTCCAATACAGGATTTTTCCGGATCATAAAAGGCATCTTTCCCATTATCCTCTATACACTTTTCCACTTCTTCTAAATTTACTGCTTCATCGTGAAGGTCATGGACACTATTTCTGATGCTGTTCATGGCATGGTTCAGGGAATCCTCCAGATTTTTCAGCATGGCGGTCATCCCGGGATCTTTATTTATGGTCTTTGCAGCCCCTACCATAAGGATTGAACGTGAAAGTACATGTCCCACATTATCGTGGATTTCCCTGGCGATCCGGTTTCGTTCCTTTAAGGTAGCATTATAGATCTCATAATCCTGTTTTTCCTGCAAAGCTTTATTTTTCTGGGACAAAAGCAGGCTTCGCTCCTTGGAATCATCCTGGGTCCTTCGCAGCTTTTCTTCCAGGATCTGACTCTTTGTGGTATTTCTCTCCATAAAAAATGCCAGTAAAAATCCAAATACACCGGTCATTGCAAAAAGGCCCATGTTTTCTCTGCTTCCAGGTATTTTCCAGAGAAAAAACATCACTGCTACTGCTGCCAGCCCCCTCATTTTTTCATGAAAAAGCAAATAAAAAAGACAGGGATAAAAGATAAAGGTCTCTGGAACAGCCAGTCCCAGAAATCCGAACAAAATGTAAAGAATTAGCCGCAATGCCTTCTTTCTCACCGCATATCCGCAACAGATCACACTTACACAGCTCAAAAAAGCAATCAGAAAGCCTGCCCCTGGCGGCAGAAAAAAAAGTGACAGAAAGCTATAAAATACCAGTAATCCACAGTCCAAAAAGTATCCCACTCTGCCACCTTCTTTCTCATTTTTCTCCAAATACTGCTGTTCACTCCGTAACCAGTAATTATCAAATATTTAACCTGTTTTTTTACAAATATGTCTTACAGACATTTCTCTCATTATAGTATAACTGACCTTGCGCTGTAAAGAAGGTTCTGCGCTTTATGATATTACGGTTTACTCGTAATGTTCCGTGAGATGTTTTTGTGAATGGAGTAAACTGTAATTTTATGACATTTGTCATGTGAAGGCCGTGACATCTGGCACTTGGCGATTTTCCCTTATTTCTTTATACTAAAGTGTGTTTAAAAGAGCATTCCTGCAATCTGCATGCCCCACTTTGCGGTATATTTCGCCCGAATTCAGTTGCCGTAGCCCGCTACGGCGCCCTCATCCGGGCGAAATCTCC
>ENA-ORLW01002496-ORLW01002496.1-human-gut-metagenome-genome-assembly--contig:-NODE-2496-length-16396-cov-3.147190_pt1 | contig 16396 bp, 17 predicted proteins | sample MGYA00243017_ERZ508829 | MGnify/ENA primary metagenome ERZ508829 (study PRJEB26277, sample SAMN04329776) | human gut metagenome | biome: human-associated habitat | host: Homo sapiens | place: USA...
GGGCTGATTGATGCTGTCCAGCAGCAATACTCCCATAAAATCACACGTCCTTCAAATGCAGAGTCTAGGCCGATGCCATACATCACACCAGCGGATACAGAAAACCAACTGCTATACCCACCAGAACGCCTGCCACTACCTGCAGCGGTGTATGGCCGACCATTTCCTTCAGATGCATATTCTGAAGGAACGGTGCGTTCTTTTCGCTGATGTCGATCCACTGATCGATCATCTGGTTCAGGACCTTGGCCTGCTCGCCAGTCTCATGCCGCACGCCCATGGCATCGTGCATGGTAATGATTGCCACCACGCTTGCCACTGCAAAAATGGCAGAGTCAACACCCACACAGCGTCCGGTTGCAATGACCATGGCACAGACCGTTGCGCTGTGGGCACTGGGCATACCGCCATCACCCCACATGCGTTCCAACTGGAACTTGCCCAGCAGGATAAAATTGATGATGGTTTTAAGCACCTGCGCCACAAGCCAGCCGAGCAGTGAAACCGTAAGGATCTGATTGAAAGACAGGATGTTTTGAATAAGCTGCATAATCTTTTTCCTTTATTCTGTATGGATTATTTTTAGTTTTTACGCACAAGAAGCTGCTGCGCAAGCTGTTCCAGAAACGCAGCTTTTTCGCCAAAATTCCGGTGCAGTTCCGTGCAGGTCTCCTGATTCAGGTCATGTGCAAGCTTCATGGCACCTTCCGCACCATAAAGGGTCACAAAGGTAGTCTTTCCATTTTCGCTGTCGCTGCCAATGGGCTTGCCCAGCTGTTCCGGTGTGCTGGTAACATCCAGCACATCGTCCACGATCTGAAAAACAAGACCCAGACCATAAGCATACTGTTTCAGCGCTCTGCACTGTGCTTCATCCGCTTTGGCCGCAGCCGCACCCATCTGGATGGCTGCATTGATCAGCGCACCCGTTTTATTGCGGTGGATCAGCCGAAGCTGGTCTTCTGTTGCGGCCAACGCTTCGTATTTCAGATCCAGTTCCTGCCCATAGACCATGCCGCGGCTGCCAGCGCCTGCACCCAGTGCCCGCGCTGCCTGTACACAGACAGACGCATCTGCCGGGGCATTGGCGACTGTCTCAAATGCTTCTGTCAGCAGCACATCACCGGCCAGCATGGCAGTTGCTTCGCTAAACGCCTTGTGGCAGGAAGGACGGCCGCGGCGCAGATCATCATTGTCCATGCAGGGCAGGTCATCGTGAATGAGCGAATAGCAGTGCAGCATTTCTACAGCAGCTGCAAACTGCTGTGCCGCCTGCATACTGCCGCCCAGCATATCGCAGACGCTGAGAACAAGAACTGCACGGATCCGTTTGCCGCCGCCCATCAGGCTGTAGCGTGCCGCACGGCACACCTCGGATTCTTCCGGCAGAAAACGGCCGCAGGCCTTTTCCAGCGCGGCCATTGCCTGCGCCAGATAATTCTGATACTGCTCCTGATAGTCCATTAGCTTTCCTCCTGCACTGTGCCCGCAAGCTTTGCGTCGATCTCGTCAATCTGCAGCGATGTTTTTTCCAGTGCAGCATGGCAGTACTCCATCAGAGAAGCGGCCTCTACATACAGTTTGACCGAATCTGCAAGGGTCGTATCCTCGCTCTGCATCTGTGCAAGGAGCGTATTCAGCCGTTCCATGCCTTCCTCAAAACTTTTGGGTGTTCTCATTGATCTCCTCCACCGCTTCCACCCTGCACTTTGCACGGCGGGAAGCGCTGCGAACATAGATTGTTTTTTCCGGCTGCAGATCATCTGCATTTAAAATAGTGCCGTTGGCTGCTGTGACCATCGTGTAGCCGCGCGCCAGCACCTTGTATGGATCCAGCGATCCAGTAAGTGCTGCCGCATGACCCAGCTGCAATTCTGCAGAATGCAGGCGTTTCTGCATCTGCTGACGGATGGCATCCTGCACCTGCTGCAGCTGACCCTGACTTTTTTGCCAGTTTCGGCGTGCAAGGTTTTTGCATATTTTTGCGAATATTTTGCTGCAAATCCAGCAATATCCGCTCCTGCTCTGCCCGATCCGGTACGGCCAGCTCTGCTGCTGCCGAAGGTGTGGGGGCACGGCAGTCTGCCACAAAATCCAGAATGGTATAGTCGATCTCGTGGCCGATTGCGCTGATCAGTGGTTTTTTGCAGCGGTATGCAGCCCGGGCGATCATCTCTGCGTTAAAGACCCACAGGTCTTCCCGGCTGCCGCCTCCGCGTGCAACGATGATCTCGTCCACCTCTTTGCGCTGATCCAGCTTTTTGATGGCATCGGCCACCTGCTGCGCGGCTTCAAACCCCTGCACTGTCACCGGACACAGCAGCAGCCGTACCGATGGCCAGCGCCGTGTGAGCACATTGCGGATGTCCTGCAGGGCAGCTCCCGTCTTGCTGGTAACAACACCGATGCATTTAGGAAATTCCGGCAGCGGCTTTTTGTGCTCCGGTGCAAACAGGCCCTCCTGCTCCAGTTTCGCCTTGAGCTGTTCCAACGCCAGCTGTGCGGCACCAATGCCATCCGGGAACATATCGTTCACGTACAGCTGAAATGCGCCGTCGCGCTCATAAAGGGTAGCGCGGCAGCGCACGACTACACGCATTCCCTCTTCCGGGCGGAAAGCAAGGCGGCGTGCATCAGTGCGGAACATTACCGCTTTGACGCTGCAGACATCATCCCGCAGAGAAAAATAGCAGTGCCCGCTGCGCGCATTCTGTACAAAATTTGCGATCTCGCCGCGCAGGGCAAGGTCAAACAAAGCATCGTTGGCATCCAGCAGCGTTTTTACATAACGGTTGAGTGCTGAAACGGTAATCACTTCAGCCATAATCCGGCCTCCCGCGCTGCCAGGATCGAAACACCGATGGCATTATCGCTGGAATACTGTCCCGGCACAAAGTAGACCTGCGGCAGACGTTTCTGCACCCATGCACGGATGATATCGCTGCTCATCACTCCGCCAGCACATACCACCGGCAGGCCGGGGTATTCCTTCTGTGCAGCTTTGGTCATTTTTACCACTGTATCCGCCACACAGAGCAGGCAGTACTTGCACACATATTCCGGCGTTTTGCCTGCGGCAAGCAGGGCATTGCACTGGTTTTCCAGCCCGGAAAGGCTGCATTGCATCCCCTTCACGCTGGATTTTGGCTTGATCTCCTCAGTGCACTGTGCAGCCAGACGGGAAACCTCGGCACCCGCCGGGAAGCCAAAGCCAAGCCTGACCCCCACACGGTCCACAGCCTGTCCGGCATAAAGGTCTGTGCTGGTGCCAAGCGTTGTGATCCGGCGCACCTGATCGCAGAGCAGCAGGTCCGTGGTGCCGCCGGAAATATGGAACAGCAGAACTTTTTCGGCAAACAGCTGTTCTCCCTTAGCTGCAAACAGTGCAGCAGCGGCATGGCCCTGCTGATGGGTGGTTCGCACAAGTGGGATCCTTTTTGCATGTGCAAAGGCCGTTGCAGCATTGACACCTGCAAGAAAGCAAGGCATATAGCTGCCTTCTACCGGGCGGGGCTTTTGCGATACGCCCACAGCATCGATCTGCGTCAGATCAAATTCCTGCGCCAGTTCCTGCATCATCTCTGGCAGCGCGACCGTATGATGAAACAGTGCATCGCTTTGCCGCAGGCCCAGCTGGCCCGCTTTTACCGGCAAAAAGCGCTTCTTTGCGCAAACAACCTCTCCAGCTGTATCAAACACTGCCAGAGAGGTTGCGTAGTTGCTTGTATCAATGCCAAGCGTATAGCGGCTCACTGTTCGGCCTGCTCCGCTGCGGCATCTGCATCCAGACCATGATCCCGGGCCACTGCGCCAAGCAGACCGTTCACGAACTGGTAATCTTCGTCCGCACCATACTTTTTCGTCAGTTCCACCGCCTCGTTGATGGCAACACCGGGCTTATTCTCGCCGCCAAACAGCATCTCGGCAACTGCCAGACGCAGGATGGTCAGGCTGACACGAGGCAGGCGCTCCATGGTCCAGTTGCGCAGATGTGCACGGATCTCATCATCCACCTCGGCAGAATGATCGTAATATGCGTTCAGCAGATGCTTGCTGAAGCCATCCACAGGGTGTTCTTCATCGTTTTCTTCATGGCTGGTAATGGCCTCTGCCAGCGGGATATCACCAAAGGTCTGCGAAAATGCCAGCAAAAATGCATTCTCGCGGGCTTCTCTACGGGGCAAAATATTTTCCATAATGTTCCTCTCGCAGCACGAAGCCTCTCCGGCCAGAGCACAGAGAGGATCGGCTTCCAATTCTGAATTTTATTTTACTTCTCTGCTGCAGTGGTTTCTGCAAGGCCGGCGATCACCAGATTGACGCGGCTCACAGTGACATTGGTCATGTTCTGCACAGCGGTCTTCACGTTTTCCTGCACCTTTTCGGCCACAGCAGGAATGCGTGCACCAAAGCTCATCATCAGGTTCAGAGTGATGTTTGCGGTACCATCCCGCATTTCCACCACGACCGGAGACTGGATGCTGGAAGCTTCCAGCAGATCCTTGAGCTTTTTATTTTGTCTGCCGCAGGAAACCTCGGCAACGCCGTCAATTTCCAATGCTGCGCAGCGTGCGATCTTGCCAATGACTTCGGTGGAGATCTGAAGGCTGCCGCCCTGAAGATCTGTATTCTGAAAATCCATTGTGTTGTCCTCCATTCAAAAGCGGGCACAGCCTGCTTTTTCTTGTTTGAAATGGTCCTGCCTGAAACGATCAATGCCATACGCAGGACAACATCATTCTTTATTGATAGAGTTATTATACCATCAAAGCGGGTGCGATTTCAATACTTGTTTCGGAAAACTCTGCCGCACCTTCTTATTTGACCTCCACCACCGTGATGTTCTGGGCAGTCACAGTGCTTTTGTTCAGCACCACATCCCGGATCTGTGCCACCTGTGCCGCTGTGAGCGGTTCACCGGAGGTCATCACGGTAAGGTCTGCCCGGCCGGACTGCAAAAAGCACAGGCAGTCTGCAAAACCTTTGGCTTTGATCAGCGTTTCGATCTCATTCTCCGCATTCAGATCTTCCAGATTTGCGGTCATCTGGGCGGTATATTCCTTCTTTTCCTCTGCGGAAAGCGACGAGGATTTCATCGTTTTCTTGATGGAATCCATCGACTCATCGTGGGCCTTCTGTCGCTTAAGCCGAGCCTGCTCAAAAAACTTTGCACCACTGTCACTGGCAACGCTTACAAGCTGCGCTTCACCATAGTTTTTGTTGGCGCTGGACACCGCTTCGGCCTCTGTGGGCAGCTCATCCAGAACCGTCTGCGTCTGTACCGGGACATTCTCAGCCTCTGCCGCGACCATTGCAGCATTGTCCGGCAGTTCCGTGGGCACATCGCTGCGGGCGTACTGCCAGTTCAAGTATACGGCGATCACCAGTGCGGCAGCCAATGTAACAGCTGTGGCCCTGCGGGTATTTCTGGAAAGTGCTCTCATAAATCGTTCCTCCTTATAAAAGCTGCAGGGTCTCAGCCCTTGCGCTGTTCCACACAAATGCGGTTGGATGGCAGATCCAGCAGTGCGCTTACCAGTTCGGTGATCCGGGCAGCAACGCGGATGTCTCCGCCGCCCTCGCACAGCACGGCCACACCGCACACCTGCGGCAGACATACCGTTTCGGTCAGGGCTGAACCATCTTCCAGCAGGACATGGGTCTGCTGGGACTGCATTTCTCCGGACTGTGTATCCAGCGCATAAATGGCTTCTTCCCCAGTCTCCAGCGTGACCATCACGGTCGTTTTGCCCGCACCGCTCATCTGTGAGATCAGATGTTCCAGCCGGTTCTCCAGCTGTGCCTGATATTCCGTGCTGCTCTGGGCAGACTTTGTGTTTTTTGTGCTGCCCGCTGCCGTGTTCTGCGGAAAAAGTTCCGACAGCAGGATCAACAGCATTGCCAGAATGCCTACTGCCGCAGCAAGCCTTGCTCTGCCCTGTTTCCCTTTACATTTCCGGGCAAAATCTTTCACGGAATCTCCGAACGAAATGCCCCCTGCTTGTTTCATTCGGTGCCCTCCTGTACTTCCAGTATCGGTGCCATGCCAAGCTCCTGCTGCAGATATGCCGCGATCCGGCTCTGCTCTGCGGATGTGCACGCCGCCGGGAGGATCACAAGCACCTTTTCTGCCCGAACGGTCTGTTCTGTCCGGGTCAGTGTGATCTCCAGTTTCACCTTTGTACCAAAGCGCCGCTCACACTCTGCGCAAAGATCCGCTTCCAGCCGTTCCTGCGTTCCCTGCAAGAGCGATGTCTCCGTACTCTGGATGCTGACCGCTGCCGGAGCAGCCGCCGCTGCACTTTTCAGTTCCAGCTTCATCTGCGGGGCCAGCCGGAACAGGATCACTAGAATATATAGCCCGGCAACGGCTTTTATGCATCTGCCCGCCCAGCCTGCGCCCGCCAACAGCGTCGTGATCTCCGCACAGATACAGGCAATGCAGAACGCCGATGCCGCCGTCTGAAATGCGTGCATTTCCTATCCGCCTCCCGTCATCATCAGAAGCCCCACGCCTACCGTCAGCAGTTCAAAAAACAGTGCCGTTACTGCTGCCATGCATTTTACCGCTTCGGCCATGCAGTCAAACAGCGCCTGACAGCGCCGGTTCTCCGCAAGGCCGCACAGAAGCCTGCATCCTGCAAGGAATAGCAAATGGAGCAGAAGCTGCAGATACAGTGGCAGAAATTCGGCCCCGATCACGGCAAGTGCCGCAAAACCCAGACTGCTTTTGAGCAGCTGCATTCCGGCAAGAAATACTTCTGCCGTATCGCTCAGAGCCTGCCCGATCACCGGCACGCCGCCGGTAAGCAGCTGGCCCAACCGCAGTGCAGAACGGTCCAGCTGAACTGTTACCGCTCTTTGCAGCCCTAACAGCACTGCAAAAATCCGCCCAGCCCAGACAAGCCCCCTGCGCAGCAAAGCGCCCATGGCACGGCACGTTTCCGAAAGCCCCTGCTGGGTGCTGATGCAGCACGCCATGCTTACCGCAAGGTAGCTCTGCAGCAGCGGACTGACCACAAGCACCGTACCCTGTGCCAGAAAGCACAGTCCGGTCAGCAGCAGACCGCTTGCCGCTGTGCTGGCATTCACCTCTCCACCGGCAGCGAGCACACCGCTGTACACCGGAAGAAAACCCAGAAGGTAGTTTTTCCACCCCTCCATCCGCTCACAGATCAGCTGTGCAAGGCTGATCAGATCTCCCCACAAAAGAGTGCCGCAGCCCACAGCCGCAGCCAGCTCCAACAAGGCGCTGTCGGCTGCTCCTCCCACCAGAAATGAAAGCACGATCAGCAACAGTAAAAACAGCAGAACATCCGCATAGCAGTGTGCCATCTGCCGGATCATCTCTGCCGGTGATCCCGGCAGGAGCGCGAGCAGAGATTTGAGCGGATCTTTGGCAAAGGACTCTGCACTTTGCGGAGCTTTTTCCAGATAAGGCTGCCAAAGCTCCTGTCCGGGCAGGCCCTGCAGCTGTGCCGCAGCGGCATCAGGTGCAAAAGCCAGAAAGCATACGGTGCACAATACAAACGCTGCCGCTTTTTGCAGGAATTTTTTTATCATGCGGCAAGCCCCCAGATCTTCTGGCAGATCTCTTCCAGCAGAGGAAATGCTGCCGCCAGAACCAAACATCGGCCCGCAAACCCGGCGCACCATGCCAAAGTGTCCGCACCAGCTTCTTCGCACAGGGTCCGCGCGTAATCGGTCAGCAGCAAAATTCCGGCACAGCGCAGCAGACAGGCAAATGCAGGCCCGTCCACCCGGCGGCTGAAAGCCAGTACATTCCGAAGCAGCTCCTGCACCGCCACTCCAAGCTGCAGCAGCACAAACAATGCTGCGCCAACGGACAGCAGAAACGCATAGGCCGGTGCATCCTTCCGCAGCAGAAGCTGCGCCGCTGCAAAGACGACCACTGCCCCCAGAATGGAAAAAGATGTACTCATAGTGCAAACAGCGACTTGATGGTAACGAACAGTGCGCTGATCTGCTTGACAAGGATGGAAAGCACTACCACAAGACCCGCAAGGGTCGTCATCATGGCCTGATCCTCCCGTCCGGAACGGATCAGCAGCTGGTTCAGGACAGCCACGATAATACCGATCGCTGCAATTTTGAACACAAGGTCGATCTCCAAGTTTTCGTCCTCCTGCCACTACAAAAGAATCAGTGCTGCCACCGCGCCGGCTGCAAGGCCAAGCCTGCACGGTAAGCCTTGCCCGGATGCCGCTTTCTGCTGCGCCTGGTGCAGGAATGCTTCAAAACGGGCAGAGTAATAATCCAGTCGTTCGCATTCCTGTGCCGCTTCGCTTTGGCCAAGGCCGGCAAAGCACTGCTCAAAGCAAAGGCGTTCCGCATCATCAAATCTTTCCGGTGCCGGAATTTCCTGCAGTTTAGGTGCTGCATCGCTTTCCAACAGCTTTTCCTGCACGAGACACCGCTGCAGCTGTTCCAGATCCAGCCTGCGGTAAGCGATCTCCTGCCGGATGCGCTGCAGCAGCTCCACGGTGCGCTGCAACTGCAGGATATGCTGCTCTGTTCTGGCCTGAAATGCAGAGCCGGTCAGCCACCCGCACAGCAGGAGCAGTGCAGCCGCTGCCCAATGGAAAAGCCGCATCATACCGTGCAGACCCGCCGGACTTTTCCCGGCGTTGTGCAGCCGTGCAGCAGTACAAATACACGCAGCATTCCATGCCGCTGCAGCGCCTGCACCTGCGGCCGCCGGGCGGCTTCTTCTACGCTTGCGGCATGGACGCTTGCAACAAAGTCCACCCCGCTGTAAAAGCCCTGTTCCAGCGCTGCAGTTTCGGCAAGCGTGCCCAGCTCGTCCAGCAAAATAACCTGCGGCGAAAGCGTGCGCAGTGCCATCTGCACAGCCCGTTCCTTAGGGATGCCGGACAGCAGATCCAGCGGCGGCATCTTCTCGGAATCACCCGGCGGAAAGATCTCGCAGCGCTCGTCCACCACGCAGGCTCGCCGCTGCATCCCGGCCAGTTCTCGTGCGATCTGACGCAGAAGCGTCGTCTTGCCGCTGTCCGGTTCGCCGACCAAAAGCATCCCAATAAAATGCTTTTTCAGTTGCACCAGAAGTTCGTCCGGCAGCTGTACCGGAACCGCCCTTGCAATGCGCAGGTTCAACCCCTGCACCTGCTGCAGAACCGTCTGGCCGTCGCGATCCACATAGCGTCCTGCCACACCCACCCGGCAGCCGGAGGGTGTGGTCAGAAATCCATGCGCAAGCTCCGTCTGGTGTGCATGTACCGCGCCGCCGCACAGGGTGTGAAAGATCTCTTCGATCTGAAACTGATCCAATACACACTCCCTCAGCTGCAGCGGGCACTCCGGCAGGTCCTGCAGCGGGAGCTGCCGACCCGACAGTGTAACAAAAGCACCACAGCCTGTCCGGAACCGAAGTTCATGGATCTGCGCTGCCGTCTGTGCTGGCAGCTGTCCCAATGGCCCGGCCAGCCATGAGGGAAGCAGGCGTATCGCCCGATAATACTCATCCACACTGTCCTCTCCTTTTTCAGGCTCATTGCCTGCTATGAGTATATGCCTGTCCCTGCCGGATAGAACCTGCGGACATAAAAATATCCCCGCAGCACAAAACTGCGGGGATATCCATTGGAACGGTTTTATCAGATGTTTTCGTCGCTGATCATTGCCAGAAATTCTGCCTCGGTCAGCACCGGGATGCCAAGCGCCTGCGCCTTGGTCAGTTTGGAGCCTGCTGCCGTGCCTGCCACAACATAGGCCGTTTTCTTTGAAACAGATCCGCTGGCCTTACCACCGTTTTTCACGATCAGTGCTTCCGCCTCATTGCGGGAAAGAGTTTCCAGCGTGCCGGTGACCACCAGCGTTTTCCCTGCCAGCTTATCGCCCTTCGGTTCGCCCTTCCACTGCATATTCAATCCGGCATCGGCCAGACGATGGACAAGGTCGGTCGTTCCCTCTTTTGCAAAGAATTCCACGACGCTCTGCGCCATTACGCCGCCAAACCCATCGATCTCGCTGATCTGCTCTGCACTTGCTTCCCGGACAGCCTGCAGCGTACCGAAATGCTCTGCCAGCAGGGCCGCAGCTTTATCGCCAATGTTGCGGATGCCAAATCCGAACAGGAGCTTATCCAGATTGTTCTGCTTGGAAGCCTCGATGGCGTTCAGCAGGTTATCGGCGCTCTTTTCCTTGAACTTATCCAGCGTCAGCAGCTGTTCCCGCGTCAGCGTGTAGATATCCGCTGCGGAGTGCACCATGTCCTTCTCCACCAGCTGGGTGGCAACTGCTGTGCCAAGGCCCTCGATATCCATTGCATCGCGGGAAGCAAAATGGATGATATTGCGCAGTGCCTGTGCCGGGCACTCGGGGTTAACACAGCGCAGAGCTGCTTCATCCTCCAGATGAACGACTGGTGCACCGCAGGAGGGGCAGACCGTGGGCATCTCATAGGGCTGTGCATCCTCTGCGTGATGGGTAACACCGATCACTTCCGGGATGATATCACCCGCCTTGCGCACCTGAATGGTATCGCCGATGCAAAGGCCGAACTGATGGATAAAATCCTCATTGTGCAGGGTCGCGCGGGCAACGGTAGTACCCGCCAGAAAGACAGGGTCAAAGCAGGCCGTCGGGGTAAGAACACCGGTGCGGCCAACTGCGACCTCAATGCTGCGCAGCGTTGTCTCCTTTACCTCTGGCGGATACTTAAACGCAATTGCCCAGCGTGGGAATTTGTTGGTGGAACCCATCAAATCGCGCTGTGCAAAATCGTTCACCTTGATCACTGCACCATCCATATCAAAATCTAGTTTGGCACGGTTCTGACCGATCTGCTCGATCTCAGCAATGGCCTGCTCAATGTTATGCACGATATGATAGCGCGGCGAGACCGGCAGGCCAAGGCTCTTGAGGTAATCCAGGCTTTCGGCATGTCTGGTAAGCGTTTTGCCGCGGATCTGCTGCACATTGAAAACAAAAATAGAAAGGCCCCGGCTTCCTGTGATCTTTGCATCCTTCTGGCGCAGCGAACCGGCAGCCGCATTGCGCGGATTCTTAAAGGGTGCCGCGCCCTGCAGCTCCTGCTCTGCACACAGCTTCTGGAACGCGCCATGCGGCATATATACCTCACCGCGCACTTCCAGAAATTCAGGTGCATCCTTCAACTTTTTGGGAATGCTGCGAATGGCGCGGACATTGGCGGTCACATCCTCGCCCACCACGCCATCGCCGCGGGTAGAGGCACGAACCAGCTCACCGTTTTCGTATTCCAGACTGCAGGAAAGGCCATCGATCTTGATCTCCACCACATACTCCGGCTCTATGCCGGCTTCCCGCACGCGGCGGTCAAAATCCCGCAGCTCATCATACGAAAATGCATCCAGCAGGCTTTCCATTTTTACCGCATGGGTCACCTTGGGCAGCTTGCTGCTGGCCGTGCCGCCTACCTTCTGGGTAGGCGATGATGCCGTGACCAGCTGCGGAAACTGCGCTTCCAATTCTTTCAGTTCCCGGGTCAGAGCATCATACTCAAAATCTTCAAGCTCCGGGGCATCCTGGTCATAGTAAAGCCGATTGTTTTTCTCGATCACAGCGCGCAATTCTTCCACGCGCTTTTTTGCCTGTTCCAACTCCAAAAGTTCCACTCTCCCGCTATCCGGTTTCTCCCGCGCTGCCGTCCGGCACTACCGCCTGAAAATGCATCGCAGAAAACTATTTTAATTATAACACATCCAGCCGCGCTCTGCAAAGAGAAAGCGGATACAATTTGTATAAGTGCTTTGAAATCTGCATGTGTAATCGTTTTCAATTATCAATGCAGATTGATTTAAAATCAACGCGCGGAGATACTCTTTGTTTATTCTTTTAATAAAGCAACGTCTTATCGTGTGATTTCTCCACATTCATGATGAGCAAATCGTCCTGTGGTATCGTTAAGTCGCCAGCCAAAACACACACAGAAAGGGCAACGCATTCGTCGTGAATGCTTTAGGCCTTTGCCCCCCCGGCATCGTCCTCATGATGGTCGTTTTCAGTTCGTCACCACGGCAAAGAAAGCCGGTGTGGATGAACATGTCATTAAAAAGATTGTCGGCCACTGTATTGATGATGTTGCCGAAAAGTCGTATACTAAAAGAGGCATTAAGTGGATTCGTCATTTCATGCAATGCATCGTACCATCCTAGATTTTGTACTATTATTTTAGGAGAAAAGCTGTTCCGATTTGTGAATTAAGTATCATACCGTTTCAAGAGGAGATCAAGCCGCCATGGATTGGGAAACATTAAGATCAAGCTGTCTTGCCTGCACCCGCTGCGAGCTGTGCAAGACCCGCACCAATGTGGTGTTCGGTCAGGGTGTGGAAGATGCCGAAGTTCTGTTTGTGGGCGAAGGCCCCGGCCAGAATGAGGATGAGCAGGGTCTGCCCTTTGTGGGGCGCAGCGGCCAGCTGCTGGACAAATATCTGTTTGCCATCGACCTTGACCGCACGAAGAACTGCTATATTGCAAACATCGTCAAGTGCCGCCCGCCGCAGAACCGTGACCCCCAGCCTGCTGAGAGCGAAGCCTGTATGCCCTGGCTGCGGGAGCAGTTCCGCCTGCTGAAGCCAAAGATCGTGGTCTGCCTTGGCCGCATTGCCGCCCAGCGGATGATCCGAAAGGATTTCTCCGTGACCAAGGAGCATGGCCAGCTGTACGAAAAGGGCGGCATCCTGTTCATGGGAACCTTCCACCCTGCCGCTCTGCTGCGCAGCCCGCAGAACAAGCCTGCAGCCTTTGCTGATTTTACTGCCCTGCGGGACAACATTGAAACGGTATGCAAACATACCTATCATAAAGACTGAATCATTCCCGTTGCAAGAACCAAACACCTTCCTTTTGCATACTCTAAAACAAAAAGAGAGGTGTTCGATTATGGAAACTGCACGACATGATTCCATTGATTTCTTTCTGGGTGCCACAACGCCTGCCGGTTTCAAGGGCTATTTTGAACCGCTGCGCCACGAACCCGGTATGCAGATGTACCTGATCAAAAGCGGGCCGGGCTGCGGCAAATCCACCCTGATGAAGCGGCTTGCCCGTGCTGCCGAACAGCGCGGCGAACTGACGCAGCGCATCCACTGTGCCAGCGACCCGGACAGTCTGGACGGCGTGATTCTGCCCGGGCAGCACAGGGCTATCGTGGATGCCACTGCACCCCATGTGGTGGAGCCGGATGCTCCCGGTGCAGACGAAGTGGTGGTGAGTTTGTACCACACCATCGATGCAGAAAAGCTGCACCAGTGCACCGATGAGGTCAAGGCGCTGTTTGCCCGCAACGCCCTGCTGCGCAGCCGCGCTGCACGATATATTGCATCGGCAGGCAGCCTTTTGCTGGACAGCCGCCGCGCCGAAGCCTGCAGCGCCAATTTTGACAAGGTGCGCCGTTATGTCAAACGGCTGTGCACCCGGGTGATGCCGCGCACGGAAGGCATTGGCAGCGAAGAGCTGCGCCTGCTTTCCGCCGTCACCCCCAAGGGTGAAATGTTTTATCAGGGCACTGCACAGGCATTGGCGGATAAGTTCATCGTGTTCCGGGATGACTACGGCGCGGTGTCCCGCCTGCTGCTGGAGCTGATTCGTGCCGAAGCCCTGACGCGGGGCTACCACATTATTACCTGTCCATGCGCCATGCACCCGGAGGATAAGATCGACCATATCCTGATCCCGGAGCTGAAGCTTGCCTTCCTGACGGATAATCGCTGGCATCCGGTGCATCTGCCCAGTGTGCAGGCTGTGCGGTGCACCCGCTTCCTTGACAGGGAAAATCTGGCAGCGTACCGGGCACGGCTGCGCTTTAACGAGCGTGCTGCCGCCGAACTGCTGGAACAGGCCAGTGCCCTGATGGCACAGGCCAAGAGCTGCCACGATGAGTTGGAGACCTATTACCGTGCAGCGGTGGATTTTGGCAAAGTGGATGAAGCGGCAGCAGAATGCATGGAGATGTTCGGCCTGAAATAATCAGTTTACGTCGACGAACCGGGAGTTTCTCTGAAGACCGTCCGCTTGGGTGGGACCCTGTTGCCGTGAGGCAATCGGGCGGGCGATGGAATGGCCCGAATCGTGTCTGAAGAGAAATTACCGGTTCGTCAGTGTATCCCAAAAGCGGAGGTGAAATGCTTTGGCAACGGTTCATCTGCCCATCCGGCAGCTGGTGGAATTTCTGCTGCGGACCGGCAGCATTGACAGCCGGTTTACAGGGTTTGACCGTGCACTGGAAGGTGCCCACATCCACCGCAAATTGCAAAAAGCTGCCGGAGACGGCTATCAGGCTGAGGTATTTCTCTCCGTAGAGCGGCAGGCAGAGGACATCACTTTTACCCTTGAGGGCCGGGCTGACGGCATTTTTACCGATGAGACTGGCACGGTAGTCATTGATGAGATCAAGACCACCACTGTGCCGCCGGAAGAGATCACTGAGGATATGAACCCCTGCCACTGGGCACAGGGCATGGTGTACGGTGCCATTTATGCCGCACAGCAAAGCCTGCCGGAACTGAACGTCCGGCTGACTTATTATCAGATAGACAACGATCAGATCATCCGCTTTATCCGCCGCTTTACGCAGCAGGAGCTGGATGAATTTCTTGACAAATTATTGTGCCAGTATGCTCCGTGGGCGCAGCGCCGGATAGAGTGGGATGTAAAGCGTACTCAGAGCCTTGCGGCACTGCAGTTCCCGTTTGCGCAGTACCGGCCCGGACAGCGGGCTATGGCGGGCGAGATCTACCGCGCCTGCCGCGCTGGCAAGACCGCCGACTGCAAGGGCGGTACGCGGCTGTTCTGTCAGGCTCCTACCGGCATTGGCAAGACCATGAGCGCGCTTTTCCCCGCGCTGAAAGCCATGGGCGAAGGCAACGGAGAAAAGCTGTTCTATCTCACGGCCCGCAACACGACCCAGACTGCCGCCGAGGATGCCTTGACCCGGCTGCATACGGCCCAGCCAGAGCTTGCCCTGCGCAGTGTGACGCTGACCGCCAAGGAAAAGGTCTGCCTGCACCCGGACGCAGAGGGACATCCCGCCTGCCTGCCGGAGCTTTGTCCCTACGCCAACGGCTACTACGACCGCATCAAGGATGCACTGACAGCTCTGCTGGACGGTACCGGCAGCTTTGACCGCGCAGCGCTGGCCGGGGCGGCAAAGCGTTTTTCGGTGTGTCCCTTTGAACTGGGGCTAGACCTGAGCGAGTGGTGCGATGTGGTCATTGGGGATTACAATTACCTGTTCGATCCGGTGGTGCACCTGAAGCGGTTCTTTGATTCTTCCGGCGACTGGTTGTTTTTGGTCGATGAAGCACATAATCTGCCCGACAGAGCCAGAGCAATGTATTCTGCACGTTTTTGTAAAAGCAGCCTGACCGAGGCAAAACGCGCATTGGGCAAGGGCAAAAGTGCTTTAAAGACTGCTCTGACCAAAGCAGACAAAGCCCTGCTGGAAGCCCGGAAAGCCTGCATACAGCTTGCACCCCGGCACAGCAGCCAGACCGATGCCGCAGACCCGGCACAGACCAGTCTTTTGCCTGAAAACACTGTCCCCGCACTGGAACTGCCCGAACCGCTGTATGTACAGGACAGTACTGTGTTTTTGCAGGAGCCGCCCTCTGCCCTGCTCAGTCCGCTGCGGGCCGTACAGGCACCTTTGCAGGACTGGCTGGAAGCGAACCCGGATGCCGAAGCACATGCACAGTTGCTGGAGCTTTATTTTGCTGTACAGGACATCGCCCGTGCTGCCGAACGATACGACAGCCACTTTGTCACTCAGCTTACCGCGCGCGGCAGAGAGCTTGAATTGCAGCTGCTGTGTCTGGACCCGGCACCTTTTGTGGATGCCAGCCTTGCCGCAGGGCGCAGCGCAGCGCTGTTCAGTGCAACACTGGCTCCGCCCTCGTTCTACCGCAGTGTTCTGGGCTGCAGCGATGCACGTGCCGTCGCACTGGACAGTCCCTTTCCGGCTGAAAATCTGGGGCTGTATTGCCTGCCGAATATCTCTACCCGCTACCGCGACCGCGAGGCCAGCGTGCAGGCAGTTTCGGATGCACTGGCCCAGCTGGTGCAGGAAATCGGTCTCGACCGTCGAGAAGGTCACGTCGCGGCCCAGATCGACGACGAAGGCGCCGTCCTTGCCCTCCCAGCCCGTCCAGCTCTCGACGAACGATGCGCCGCCGAAAAGACCGTCGGTCAGGGTCTTCTCGCCCGACGCCCGGTATTTCTCCGCAGGAGCGTCGATCCAGACGATCCGCGCGCCCAGCGCCAGATTGGAGTTCTCCGCAGGAAGGTAACGTTTGCGGTAGAGCCGGCAATATTCCTGCGGACTGTTGTTGCGCTCGTTGAGCGTTTTCACGCCGAATTGGGTCACGTATTTCTCG
>ENA-ORLW01002501-ORLW01002501.1-human-gut-metagenome-genome-assembly--contig:-NODE-2501-length-16364-cov-20.054583_pt1 | contig 16364 bp, 13 predicted proteins | sample MGYA00243017_ERZ508829 | MGnify/ENA primary metagenome ERZ508829 (study PRJEB26277, sample SAMN04329776) | human gut metagenome | biome: human-associated habitat | host: Homo sapiens | place: USA...
TCTGACTTTTTGATAGTCTGTCGTCCGACGCTGCAAAGGTAAAGCTACTTTATTGAACCCTTACAGGGTTCTCTCCCAATTGCGGGGCCTCCTCGACGTTATGGGGTTAGACGATGAGGTCGTAGGCGCACCAGCAGAGAAATGAGGCGACGAATAATACGACGAAGGTGCGCAGAGGCTCCCACTTTATGAACTTCATAATGTCATACTTGCCGTCAAGAGTGAGCAGCAACTCCGCCACGATTGCTATTATGATGTATACGTACCAGTGTTTGAGCATGATGGTTTAGTCGAATTTGGCGGCTTCGGCGGGGGAGATGCGGGCGGCGGCTCCGGCGGGAAGGACGAGGATGAGGTAGGCGGCGGCCACTACGCCTACGTTGAGCGCTATTATGGCCCAGACGTTGATGTCGACCGGCACACTGCTTAGGTAGTACATGTCGGGGTCGAGGGGCACCAGACCGGTGTTCTTCTGGAGTATGAGGAAGCCGATGCCGAGCACGTTGCCAATCAGGAGCCCCCAACCAACAACCTTGAGGGTGAGGAGCACGAAAATGGTTCGTATTTCGGACCGCGTTGACCCCAATGCGCGCAGGATGCCTATGGTGCGGATGCGTTCGAGGATGAGGATAAATAGGCTGGAGATGAGTGTCAGTCCCGCCACGGCGAGCATGAGGATGAAGATAACGACGACGTTGGTGTCGAGCAGTGCGAGCCAGTTGTAGTACAGGGCGCCGCTCTGATGCACGGAGCTGACGGGGAAATAGGCGTCAAGGCGCCCCATGGCTGCTTCGTTGAGCAGGGCAGTCTGCAGAGACTGTGCGGCGGGGTCAATCAGGTCTTCGTCGAGGCCGCGGATGTCGAGCCGGTTGGCGGCAAGCTCCCCCGCGCCGCCCACAGAGCGTAGCAGCGCCGGCGAGCAGTAGACGACCTTAAGGTCGTACTCGCCGAAATCGCTGCAGTAGAGGGCGCCGATGGTGTGGCGGCGCATGCGGACGTTGCCGTCGAATACGAAAGTGGAAAAAAGGCGGTCGCCCAAGTCGAGCCCGAGGCGTCCGGCCAGTGCTTCCGAGATTACTATCTGATTGGCGCAGGAGTCGGCGGCGTAGTCGGGCCATGCGCCCCTGACGATGTTGGAGCGCTCGAAGGAGAAGTCAGAATCCGGTTGGCGCCCCTCGAAAACAACGCCTTCGAAGTCGGTGTCGGTTTTGAGAATGCCGGGCACACGCCAGGCGGCCGCCACGGTGGCTTGGGCCGGAAGAGCGCCGCGAACTATTGTCTGAAGACTGTCGGTGTAGTCAAAATAGGGAACTTGCTCGGACGAGCCGGCCTCAAAGGGTGCCAACACGGAAATCTGGGCGTCGAAACCGGCCAGCTTGCGGCGTATCTCCTGTTTGAAGCCGGTGACCACGGCAAGAGTAATCTCCAGCACAACCACGGCCAGTGCGACACCGGCAACTGCGATTGCGATGCCGGTGCGGCTGCCTCCGCCGCGAAGGCTCAGGCGAAGGGCGGTGCGGAGAGTGTAGTTCAACGGGTAAGGATCACGGCGCGTTCTTTGGCAAGACGGCGCAGGTTGAGAATGGCGTAGCGCATGCGGCCCAGAGCGGTGTTGATGCTCACGCCGGTGAGCTCAGCGATTTCCTTGAAAGAGAGATCTTTGTAGTAGCGCATCTGGAGCACGTCGCGCTGCGACTCCGGAAGCTCGTCGACAAGACGGCGCACATCGGCCTCAATCTGTATGTCGATTAGTATGTCTTCAATGGTGCCTTCGGAGAGCTCGCGGCGGTTGAGAACGTCGTAGTTGGCGTCGTCGGTAGATACCGCGCCCTCGGCTTTTTCCTGGCGGAAAGAGTCAATCACCAGATTGCGCGCTATGCGGCAAAGCCACGCCGGGAACTTGCCCCGGTCGTCGTAGCGACCCTGACGTATGGTCATGATAGCTTTGACGAAGGTATCTTGGAAGATATCGTCGGCCGCATCCTCGTCTTTCACAAGCGAGAGGATGTAGTTGTAAAGCTTTGTCTTGTGGCGCTCCAACAGAGTGTCGAACGATGCATTGTCGCCATTTGCGTAGGCGGCGACAAGCTGCTCGTCGGAGAGCGTGGTGAGATTTCGCATTTCTATTTTTTTAGCTTGATGGAGTAGAGTATTGCTATAGGCGAAATGTTTTGGTTGGTGTTGGTTGGTTTGACTTCTGTTGTTTCATTAAGTACCGGGACTGCCCCGCGCCCGCATCGGACGTTGTGCGGCGACTCCGTTGGCATTGTGCTTTTTTCGGAGCGCAATGCAAAATTATTAAAAATATTGTGCCGATGCAAATTATTTGGCCGTTAAATCTTCATATTTAGTTTTCTTTAACGACAAAGAGCCCGTCGGCAAGGGGCAAGTGGCCTCGTTGCCGGCGGTTTAGAGTTTTGAAGTTGCCTCAAAGTGCGGCCTCGAGCATTTGCCCGATGGTAGTCACGAAGGTGAAGTCGAGGCCGCGGCGGTAGGCTTCGGGCATGTCGTCGACGTCGGCGCGGTTGTCTTCGCTCATTATTATCTCGTTGACGCCGGCTCGCTTGGCCGCCAGAATCTTCTCGCGAATGCCTCCCACGGGCAGCACGCGGCCGCGAAGCGATATTTCGCCGGTCATGGCGAGGGTGGTGCGCACCTGCCGTCCGGTCAGGGCCGACACTATGGCTGTGGTGATGGTGATTCCGGCGCTGGGGCCGTCCTTGGGGATGGCGCCTTCGGGGAAGTGGATGTGGACGGCATGGGTGTTGAATTTTTCGCGGTCCACACCGACAACTTCAGCGTTGGCCTTGACCCACTGGTAGGCCAGGGTGGCCGATTCTTTCATCACATTGCCAAGATTGCCTGTCAAGGTAAGAGCAGGTTCTTTGGCAGGTGTCAGCGAGGCTTCGCACAGCAGTATAGTGCCTCCGGTTTGCGTCCAGGCCAGACCGGTGACGACGCCGGCAGGAGCCGAAACTTCGCGTTTTTCGGGTGTATGGGGCGGAAGTCCAAGCAGGCTGCGGAGGTCGTCGGGGCGGACGGGGGTTGGGAAGGCCTTGCCTTGCATGCGAGCCAGCACGAGCTTGCGCACCAGGGCGTTTATCTGCTTGTCGAGCTCGCGCACGCCACTTTCGGAAGTGTAGCGCAGTATAAGGTCGGCGATAGTAGCGTCGGGCAGCACGAACTCATCGGGCGATATGCGGTGGCGCTCCAAGGCGCGCGGTATGAGGTGGCGGCGTGCTATTTCGGTCTTCTCTTCGGCAAGATAACCGCTGATTTCGATGATTTCCATGCGGTCCAGCAGCGGGCGCGGTATGGTGCTCAGGGTATTGGCGGTAGCTATGAAAAGCACACCGGAGAGGTCGAAGTCGACGTCGATGTAGTTGTCGTGGAATTTGCAGTTTTGCTCCGGATCGAGTACTTCGAGCAAGGCAGCGGCCGGGTCGCCTTTGTAGTCGTTGCCGATTTTGTCGATTTCGTCGAGCAGAATAACAGGGTTGACGGTGCCGGCGCGGCGAATGGCATCGATGATGCGGCCGGGCATTGCGCCGATGTATGTGCGCCGGTGGCCGCGTACCTCGCTCTCGTCGTGAAGGCCACCGAAACTCACGCGTTGGTAGACGCGCCCCAGGGCGCGGGCCACCGACTGACCCACCGAGGTCTTGCCCACTCCGGGAGGCCCGACAAGGCAGAGGATGGTGCCTTTGTGTTCGGGATTGTGGAAAAGCACGGCAAGCTGCTCGAGGATGCGCTGCTTCACTTTCTCAAGGCCGTAGTGATCGGCTTCAAGTATTTCGGATGCGCGGTTTATGTCGGTCTCCACCGTCGACGTTTTGCCCCAGGGCAGCGCGGCGAGGGTCTCAAGGTATGAGTAAATGATTGAATAGTCGGGCGATGTGGGGTTGAAGCGACGCATTTTCTCGGCTTCCTTGCGGAATGTTTTGACAACGTCCTGCGGCATGGCTGAATTTTCGGCGCGCGCCACCAGTTCGTCGATTTCGTCGCTGTCCTCGCCGTAGAGAGTGCTTCGGATGGCTTCCATCTGGCTTTGGAGGAAGGCGTTGCGTTGGTTTTCGTCCATAGTGCGCCGAGCCTTGCGGGCTATTTCCTCGGTGAGGTTAACCCGCTCCATGAATATGCTCAGCTCGCCGATGAGGCCGAGGGCGCGGTCGAGGAGGTTGCCCTTGGAGAGGAGCTTGATTTTTTCGGGGATGCCGATGGGCAGATTGGTTGCAAGCACGTTGAGCACCTGGCTGTTGCTTTTCGACCCTTCCACAAGGGGCACAAGCCCGTGAGGGTCGCCGCTCTTGCGCAGAGCTTCGGCTGCCATTTCGCGCACGGTGGCCATGGCTCGCTCGAATTCTTTGGAGCCGGTAGGCTCGGTGTCGTCGAGAGGTTTGACGCGGGCTGTCCAGGGTCGGCGCACGCCGTCGACGGGTTTGGCAGCCCCCATTATGCGGAAACGGCCGCGAGCCTGAACAATAGCCATCGGCTGCGAGCCGACGTCGGTGCGCACATCGAGCACGTCGGCAAACACCCCATATTTATATAGTCCGCGCGAAAGCGTAGGGGAGTCTTCCTCGGGGTCTATTTGGCACACTATTCCGATGGGAAAGGCAGCGTGCTTGGCCCGCTCGGCAAGTTCCTGGGCCGGCTTACGGCCGAGCTCAAAGTTGACCACCACCCCCGGAAAAAGGGGAAGGTTGCGGGTAACGATAAGTTCGAGATTGTCGAAGTCCGGTTCTTTCTGCAGGTTATCTGCCTCAATATTAATTTGTTCTATCTTGATCATGACGGATTTGCCGATTCGGGACGCAAAGTTACGAAAAAGTTTTCAGAAAACATATGTTGCATAACATATCCACAATTAGCCCAACATTCAAAATTTTTGTCTAAATTGCGGCCGCTTTCGGAATGCACCGCTCCTTCCGGAGGCCACCTTACCGCATAACAAATACTAACTCTGATAACATGAAGATCTACAAAACCAACGAAATCAAAAACATAGCCTTGCTCGGCAGCAAAGGCTCCGGTAAGACCACACTCGCGGAAGCTATGCTCTACGAGTGTGGCGTTATAAAACGTCGTGGCACTGTAGAGGCCAAAAACACTGTTTCCGACTACTTCCCCGTGGAGAAAGAGTACGGCTACTCGGTGTTCTCAACCGTGTTCTACGCTGAGTTCCGCGACAAAAAACTCAACGTCATCGACTGCCCCGGCGCCGACGACTTCGTGGGAGCGGCTGTTACGGCCCTCAATATGACCGACACTGGTGTGATTGTCATCAACGGCCAGTACGGCGTCGAGGTAGGCACTCAGAATATCTTCCGCACCGCAAGCGGCCTGAAGAAGCCCATCATCTTCGCCATCAACCAGCTCGACGGCGAAAAAGCCGACTTCGAGAACGTGCTCGAGCAGATGAAGGAAGTGTTCGGACCCAAGGTGGTGACAGTGCAGTATCCTCTGGCTTCCGGCCCCGGCTTCAACTCGATGATCGACGTGCTCCTGATGAAGAAGTACTCCTGGGGCCCCGAAGGTGGCGTCCCCACCATCGAAGACATACCCGCCTCCGAGCTCGACAAGGCCAATGAGCTTCACCGCGCACTGGTGGAGGCAGCCGCCGAAAACGACGAGTCGCTCATGGAGAAATTCTTCGAGGAAGAGCACCTCACCGAAGATGAACTCCGTCTGGGCATCCGCAAGGGTCTTATTGAAAATTCCATCTATCCTGTGTTCTGCGTGAGCGCGGAGAAGGATATGGGCGTGCGTCGCATGATGGAGTTCCTGGGCAACGTCGTTCCCTTCGTGAGCGATATGCCCGCGCCGGTCGATACCGCCGGCAACGAGGTCAAGCCCGACCCCGCAGGCCCCCTGAGCGTCTATGTGTTCAAAACTACTGTAGAACCCCATATCGGCGAGGTAAGCTACTTCAAGGTTATGAGCGGCACCCTCAAGGCCGGAGCCGACCTGGAGAACGTGAGCCGCGGCTCCAAGGAGCGTCTTGCGCAGATTTTCTGCGTGAGCGGCCAGATCAAGACTCCGGTCGACGCTCTGGAGGCAGGCGATATAGGAGCGACAGTCAAGCTCAAAGACGTGCGCACCGGCAACACCCTCGACGAGAAGGGCTGCGATCTTGCCTTCGACTTCATCAAGTATCCCGCGCCCAAATACTACCGCGCAATCCGCCCCGTTACCGAGGCCGACGCCGAGAAGCTTTCGGCTATCCTCACCCGCATGCACGAGGAAGACCCGACCTGGATCGTGGAGCAGAGCAAGGAGCTTCGCCAGACTATTCTCAAGGGTCAGGGTGAGTTCCACCTGCGCACACTCAAGTGGCGTGTGGAGAACAACGACAAGCTGCCCATCCTCTTCGAAGAGCCCAAAATTCCCTATCGCGAGACCATCACAAAGGCTGCCCGCGCCGACTATCGCCACAAAAAGCAGTCCGGCGGTTCGGGTCAGTTCGGTGAGGTTCATCTCATCATCGAGCCCTATACCGAGGGTATGCCCGCTCCCACCTCCTATCGGTTCGGCAATCAGGAATATGTGATGAAAGTGCGCGACACTCAGGAAATTCCTCTGGAATGGGGCGGCAAACTCGTGGTGTGCGACTGCATCGTAGGCGGTGCCATCGACGCCCGCTTCATCCCCGCTATCGTAAAGGGCCTTATGGACCGCATGGAGCAGGGCCCGCTGACCGGTTCCTACGCCCGCGACGTCCGCGTGTGCATCTACGACGGCAAGATGCATCCGGTCGACTCGAACGAAATATCGTTCCGTCTGGCGGGCCGCAATGCCTTCAGCGAGGCTTTCCGCAATGCCAATCCCAAGATTCTCGAACCTGTCTACGACGTTGAGGTATTCGTGCCGGCCGATGTCATGGGCGACGTCATGAGCGACCTGCAGGGCCGCCGCGCCATCATCATGGGCATGAACAGCGAGAACGGCTTCGAGAAAATCTCCGCCAAAGTGCCCTTGAAGGAACTCAGCAGCTACTCCACGGCCCTGAGCTCCATCACCGGCGGTCGCAGCTCCTTCACAATGAAGTTCGCAAGCTACGAGCTCGTGCCCGGTGATGTTCAGGACAAGCTCCTCAAGGAATACGCAGAGAAAAACACCGAAGACTGATTCTGATTCAGCAGCTTCGGCAAGCTAAGCCGGGGCGCTCCCTCCGCGGGGCGTCCCGGCTTTTCCTACTACAGGCAAGAAAAAGGGTGCTCCGAAGTCCGGGCACCCTGGGAAATATGAAAGAGAGGTTTAGATGTGCTGTGCTTTTAGCGGCGTGTGCGCCGAACGCTTCGTGTTGCCGACGAGGATGAGTTGGTCGAGGTTCGCTTTGGCTCTTTGACTTTTTTGGTCTTTGTGGAGCGCTTGCTCGAGCGACGGTTGGCGCGGGTGTTGGAGGTGCTGGCAGCGGCGGGTTCGACGGTGGTTGTGGTGTCGGTGCCGGCAGCCAGAGCCTCTCGGGCTTCGCGCTGTGCGATGACTTCTTCGCGTGTGGGAACCCAGAGTTTGGCCTCGAAGGTATCGAGCGACGCCTGGATGCTGTCGCGGGCGTGCTGCAGGTTGTCGGGGTCGGGATGCATCTGGGCAAGCGAGCGGTTTTTGAGGTTGCGCGTCTTGTAGATGTCGCCCTGGTACATATTCAGGGTGAAGAAGTCGTCGTAGGTGCAGGTGGGAAGGTTGTTGTTGTCGTCGACGAAGATGGTCTGGTTGGCCAGATAGGGCCGAAGGTCGTTGAAGCGAATCCAGAACATAGGATATCGCAGCGGGTCGCCGCCGAAGTCGCCTGTGCGGTGAAGCACGGGGCAGATGGCTTCTACGATGGGGCGAAGACGGTTGTTGCGCGAGTCGAACTCCCAGCGCTCGATGACGAAGTAGGAGAGAACCTCGTTGGTGGGCACGTCGTTTTCGTCGATCTGCAGGCGCGGGTTGCGTTCTGTGCTTCCTCTGCCTTCGGTGAAGGGGATGTAGAAGCGGCCGAGCATGTCCTTGGCGTTGATGCGGTACTGCTCGGTGAATATTTCGCGTCCGTCGAGGTATTCATAGGCCGGCAGTTGGCCTGCGGCAACCAGACGAAGGATGATGCGGAAGAGGTTCTCCTGTCCTTCCATTGGCTCCTCGGGGAAGTAGAGGGCGGCGTTGGCGTCTTTGTCCAGGTCGATGGAGCGGTAGATCACGCGCAGCCACTGGCGGTCGGCGTCGGTGATGGTGGAGCTGTTGTCGCTGTAGAAGCTTTGCATGCGCTCGGTCACTTCAACTCCATGCTGGCCTGCGCGCGAGGCGTCGTCGGTGCGGCGACGTACCACGCCGCGGCTTTCTTCCTGTGCCGTGGCTGCGGCGGCCGTGCCGAAAAGGAGTGCCGCAAAGGTTATTTTTCTGGCTATTGAATATATTTTCATCTGGTTGAAATGTATTCTGAGGTGAGTTGAAGAATCAGTTTACGATGACTTCCATCGGAGAGAGGTCGCGGACGGCTCCGTCGGGACCTTGGGCTTTGATGCGCGATATATAGAAACGCTTGCCTCTGCTGAGGCGCTGTATTTTCTGGCGCTGGCCGGCGGAGAAGGCGGCGCCGTCGCTTATGTCGGTGATGGCGTTGCCCATCGAGTCGAACATGACGGTCTCGAAGCTCACCACGGTGAAGGGGGTGTCGAGAAGGCCGTCGTCGATGGCGGCGCTCAGCCGTGGCACGGACAGCACGGCGGCTTTGGCGATGGGACGACCGCCCCGGTAGTGGGTGAGGTTGCCCTGGGCATCGGTGAATTCGAGGTAGGGGGTGGGGTCGGGCAGTCGGCGCACACGGAAGGTGGTCGCGGCCATAGTAACGGGGTGGCCGTCCATATTGGCCGTTACTGTGACGACGGCGTCCTGGCCGACGTTGGCGGGATGAGCTGTCCAGCTATCGCCCTGGCGCGTAAGAGTGCCGTTGGTCATGGTAGCGGAGATGTCGCTCATGGCAACGCCCGGAACTGAGATGCTCACGGGGTTGTCGATGCCTGCGTAGAGAACATTCATCATCGTCGGCGCCACAGTGGCCATGGGTTCGATGACGGTATATGAGGAGGTGAAGTCGCGGCGGGTGGCTGTGCCGTCGGGGTTGGACACTTCAAGGTAGCCCGTGTAAGTGAAGGTGCCTGTCGATGACGTGGCTGCCTGGTAGAGGCCGTTGGGGTCGTCGAGTTGGCGGCCGTCGATATAGACTTTGGGTCGCTGGGTGGTGTCGACGGCAGCCAGGAGGATATTGGCCTGGTAGGGTGCTCCGCGCATTACCAGACGGCTTGCCGGAAGGACGTAGGCGTTGAGTTCGTTGACGCGCAGATCGCCTGCGTCAACCTGAGCAAGCAGCGACGACAGAGCTTCACCTTCGGCGTAGAGTATGTCGTTCTGGATTTTGCTCAGAAGGGTAACGGCAGCCACAACGGGCTGTTGGTCGAATCGGCTCTCTTCCCACAGTTGGGGGGCCAGAGTGCCGCGGCGGGTCACCTGGTCGGTGGCGAGCGCTTCGGCAACGGTGCGCCGCTGGGCTGAATCGGGTATAAGCTCGGTGATGTAGGCGCGGAATGCATCGATGCGCTCGCGGAGCATGCGGCCGCGAGGATTGCCCGGTGCAAGCATGACTACGGCGGCACTTTCGAGGTCGTCGCGGTTGACGATTGCTTCGGGATTGCCGTTGTCGCCGTCGGCCTCGCAGACAATCAGGTGTTTGAGGGTGTCGACGTACTGGTAGAGCGCGCGTGTGTTGGCTCGCACGTCGGTGGCCTTGTCGAGCCATGCGCGTCCCTTGTCGGGGTTGGCGTCGGCCAGGGCCGCCAGCTGGCCGTAGATGGCGCCGTTGCGCTGGCCCACGTTGGTGTTGGAGCGGCTCAGGCCTTCATGCACCTGAGTGAAACCGTCCAGGACGTCGCTGCTGACATTGAGGGCGAGCATCGCCGTCAGAACGATGTACATCAGGTTGATCATCTTCTGACGGGGCGATAGTCTGTTTGTATTGGCTCCCATTGTGAGTTTTTATTCTTTGGGGTTCAAGCCTGCGCGGTTTCGGCAGGGGCGTTCTGGCGCTGGGCGTGGTGCTCGGGGTGCACGGGGATACCGCCGTCGAGGCCGGCGCCGGGACGTACCATGTTGATGGTCATGGCCGTGAGCATTTTTTCATAGATGCTGTTGAGCTGCTGCATGTAGCGGGCCATGCGCTCGGTTTCCTCGCAGTAGCGCGCGCTCTGGGTGGCGCTCTTTTCGTACATGTCGCGGATGTCCTTTATGCCGCGGTTGACGCGGTCGATGGAGTCAATCTGGCCGCTGACGCCTCGGAGCTGAAGCTCGTAGATGGTGTTGAGTCCGGATATGTTGCGGTGCAGGTCGGCCATCTGCTGAACGTAGCCCTCGGATGCCGCGGTGATGGCGGAGGAGTTTTCGGTGATGGCGCGGTAGGATTCGAGCAGGGTGGCGCTGACCTGGTTGAGGGCAGCGGTGGTCTGGCGCAGGGTCTGCATCTCGGCAGTGAGGCTATTGACGCACTCAAGGTAGCCGGCGGTAGCACCTGCCAGGTCGGCGGCGGGTGCGGCGGAACCTGCGGAGGATGCGGCGGTTGCGCCGGGGGCTACGGTGTGGCCGTGGGCGGCAGGTGCGGCTTCAGCGGCGGCTTCGCCGTCGGCCAAGGCCGGATAGACCTTTTCCCATTCGTATTCTTTGGGCGGACGGTCGAAGGCCGTCAGCAGGAACATCAGCACTTCGGTGCCCATACCCAGCGATAGCAGGGTGTTGCCCCCGGGAAGGTGAAGAATTTTGAACAGCGCGCCCCAGATAACCACGGCGGCGCCGATGCTGTATGCGAAGTTGAAGAAGCGCTGGCCCTTTTCGGATGCGATGAAGGCTCCGATGCCGCGCTTGTATGTTGCTATTTTCTGTACCACAGTTGTCTGAGTGTTAAGTGAGAGCTAATTTATGGGGTTCAACGCTTTCCGGGGGCTTTCTGGCCCTTGGCGAAGCCGATTTGGGTGCGCACACACCGGAAGCCGATGTAGGAGCGCTGTTCGTTCTGGTATTCCCACATGCGGATGTCGGACCGCACGTTGTGGGCAACGTCTTTCCAGGATCCGCCGCGAACTATCTTGCGCTTCATGCGATAGGGATCTTCGATGGCGGCGTCGTAGCGGTACTCGGGGTTTAGGTCGCTGGTGAGACGGCCGACGCTTTCGGTGAAGGCGGTCGAGGTCCATTCGCTCACGTTGCCGGCCATGTCGTAGAGGCCGAAGTCGTTGGGGGCATAGGTGCCTACACGGGAGGTGATGACGTGGCCGTCGCGCACGTAGTTGCCTTCGGCGGGCTTGAAGTTGGCGTAGAAGCAGCCTTTGTCTTCGCTCATGGTGAGGTCGCCGTCCCAGGGATACATATTGTCGTCGATGCCGGCTCGTGCTGCGTACTCCCATTCCGCCTCGGTGGGGAGACGGTAGGGCTCTACATAGACTCCTTCGCGGCCAAGCGAGCGGCGCAGGTAGTCTGTTCGCCAGTTGGCGAAGGCGTTGGCCTGCTCCCAGCTCACCCCGACGACGGGATAATCAGAGTAGCCGCCGTGGGCGAAGTACATTCGCACGTAGGGTTCGTTGTAGGCGTTCTCGAAGTCGTTGATCCAGGCGGTGGTGTCGGGATAGACGTTGACGATGTAGGTGTTGAGGAAGTCGTAGTCGCCGGTGAGACCGCGGGTCACGGTCTGGCGCACGATTTCGCCTTCGTCGTTGATCCATGCCGTATCCTTGGAAATGACAGGCACGTCGGTCGGGATGGGACGGTCTGTGTTGTACTCGCGACGCGCCGGATTGAGGCGGTTGCGCCGCCGGGCTGCCTCGGTGTGGTTGTAGACTTCGTAGCGGTAGTTGAGTTGCTCGGGGTCGAGCTCGCGCGCACCGGTGATGGGGTTGGTGCGGTAGACGCTCTCTATGGCGCGTTGCTCGTCTTCGTTGGCGTTGCGCCACGGTATGGCTTTGTTCCAGTTCAGATGGGGCGTCACGGGGTTGCCTTCGCGGTCTTCCTCGATGCGGAAGTCTTCGTTGCCGCCGTAGGCGGGGTCGGCAAGGCGCTCGCGGATGATGGAGTCGCGTACCCAGAACACGAACTGCTTGTATTTGCTGTTGGTGATCTCGGTTTCGTCCATCCAGAAGCCGTCGACAGAGATGCCCCGGGCGTTGGAAGCGAGATTCCAAAGGGAGTCGGCTTTGGCCACTCCCACTTTCATGGAGCCGCGGTCGACCAGGACCATGCCGTACGGGGTCGGCTCGGCCCACGATGTTCCGGAAACACCGGTAACCTCTCCGCCGGCGGAGGACCTTCCTCCCGAGGCGCACGAAGCGAGCGCCACCAGAGAGGCGGCTGCTGCGGCGGTGATTGCTGAGCTGGTGAGTTTGTTCATATGGTGGTTTGCTACGTTTCTATTGCTTGTTGGTGCGGTTGGCTTACATTATCCGCACACTCTTGTGGCGGTTTTTGTTCTTTTCCCCAAGGTTGAGCTGCATGGAGTAGCCCACTACGATTTCGTGGCTGCCCGAGCTGGCTCGGTTGATGTCGGTGGTGGCGTAGTCATAGCTGTATCCGATGAAGAAGTTGCGGATTTTGGCGCTGACTGTGGCGGTGACGGCATCATTCCAGCTATAGCCTACGCCGAAGGTGAGAAACTTGCGGTATCTCACTGCGGCGGTGAGGCGCGCGGTGGTGAAGGTGAAGTCGCTGGCCACCATCATTGAGGGAACTATATCAAATAACGTGTTTTTTAGCGGAATATTGCAGCCGGCCATGAAATAGAGTGTGGCGGGAGCTTTGTAGGTGTACTTTGCGCCGCTCTCGCTGCCGCTGCCGCTGTCGCTGCTCATGCTGACGGTGGGAGAGGTGATGTGGGTCATGCTTACGCCGGCCCAGAAGAGACGGTGGCTGTAGAAGATGCCGGCGTCGAGGTCGAGGGCGGTGCCGTGGATGTCGGTGGTGGGAATGGCTGTGTCGGAACCCTGGTGGTAATCGTCGCCGTCGGGTATGTAGACTTCGGTACCTTTGAAGGATTGGTCGTAGATGCCCACGCCGAGGCCTACTGTCCACTCGCCGCCGAAGCGCCGGAATTTCCAGGCGCCCTGGGCGCCTATGTCCAGGGTGCTGTAGAGGCCCTGGCTTTCCTGGAGGGCTTTGAGGCCAACGGCGATGCGCTGGTTGCCGAGCTTGACGGGCATGTCGGCAACTCCGGCGAAGGTGCGGGGGGCGTTGTCTATGCCTACCCACTGCAGGCGCCCTGCGGCGCGGATGCGAAGGTTGTCGGTCAGACCGGTAGCGGCTGGGTTGTAGAGCGACGGAACCTCGTAGTACTGGCCCAGCACAGCATCGCTCTGGGCTTGGGCTGCTGCAGATACACCAAGTATTGCGGCTGCGGCCAAGAGCCGGCGGGCGGAGGATGTTTTGATGTTGGCTGCTCTCATTGCTTATTCAAAGTAGAAGGTCAGCACTACCATTTTGGAGCTTGCGCGCGAGAGTGCCTGGGTGAATTTTAGTTTGTCGGGGTTGTCGGTCAGGTCGGAGCGTTTGTGGTCGAGCACGTCGCTTAGGCCGAAGCAGAATTTGAGTTCGGGCACGAGTTTGAAGTAGGGCAGGTAGAAGTCGAATCCGAAGCCTACGGTGAGGTAGACGTCGGTGCTGTTCAGGCGGAGAAAGTCGGAGCGCTTTTTGCCCACGTCGAAGGCGGGCATCACGCCGCCTATAAGATAAGGACGGGCGTTGCGCCAGCGCATGGCGGCGTACTTCAGTTCGACCGGAAGCACGACGTAGGTGTTCTTGAGGTTCTGGCGCTCGGTGGCTCCGGTGGTGAGGTCCACCATATTTATGTCGTGGCTGCCGAAGTACATGCCGGGGGTGAAGCGCACGCTCAGATAGTTGTTGAGGCGCACGTCGACCAGGCCGTTGACGCAAAAGCCCGGCTGGTAGTTGGGCTGGTCCATGCGCCACTGCTGGCCGGTGGTTTCGTCGATGAGGCCGTTGTGGCGGAAGGCGAGGTCAGAAGCGAATACGCCCACGGAGAAGCCGAGGTGCCAACGCCGCATGTCGGCATAGGGGCGGTTGAGCACCTTGTCGTTGAATGCGCGCCCACTGCCGCTCAGAGCGATGGCGCACATCAGCATTGTCAATATCAGCCTGGCGTGTCTCATTATTTCATTAAACGGACTTTCCGCTTAATTATTGCCCCGGCCATGCGCTTTGGTTGCTGGGTCAGTTGTCGAAACGGGTCTTTGTGTGCGTTTTGTTGAGGCTTTAGAGCCGGTCTACGGTGCCCCGAAATGGAACGTTCGGGCTTTTTCGTGCATTTTTTGGGAGGGCGCTGAAAACGCTTCACGTCGGAGAGTAGGTTTCGAAGGTGCCGTCGGTGTATAATACCACTATACTTTGTATGCTGCGTGATTCGTGAATGGGCGAACTGCGGTGGTAGCTCGGGTATTTCTTTTCCCCGTAAGGCGCGCCTAACGGCTCGTTTACATCGCCCGGAGCTTCTGATGGATTCGTTTCGCAGGAGTCTGTATGTCCTATTGCGCTTTCTATCCGGTTTACTGGTTGGGGCTCTCTTGGCAGTTCTTTGCCTTGGGGCGTCTCAATTGGCTGCTGTGTAGCGCTTTGTGGGGGATGGGCGTTTCTCGGATCGGTGTTTTGAGGCTCTGAGATTTCAATATTTGAATTTCCGCGCATCTCTCCTTGGCCAAAAAGCAGCCACGCGATGTTAAGGTCGGGGAAGGCACCTGCGAGTTTGGCAAGGATTACATCGTTGACACTTTTGGTGCGACCCGAAAATAATTGGGAAAGAGTAGGGCGGGGGATGGAGCAGTAGTCGGCGAAAGCGGATATGCCCATACCGGTTTGATCCATAAATTTTTGCAATCTGCCGATTATCGACTGAAATGAGCTGTCTATCATTGAGTTTGCATTTTCGAAGTGTTTGTGTTTGCAAAGTTAGCAAAAATATTTGCAATCCGCAACTTTATTTCAGCTTGTTCTATTTGCATTTGCAAATTTCCCTGATTTGAAAATGCAAATAACAGTTGCCGAGGCAAGCGAAAAGCGCCTGCGTCGCAAGATCCCTGCAGCTGTGGAGAGTGGTAATTTCAGATTTACATCGCAAACAACAACTTAAATCTCACCAATATAAGCGTCACGCTTCCAATGCATTAACGCGCAATTAAAGTTGTGTAGCAACGAATACAACCGCAGCCAAAGGTTTTTATAGAGTTAGTTTAATTATTACTTGCAAGTGCCTGGTGTATACTATGTAGTTGGATTTGTTAATTTGCGTAAATCGGAGATCGGGGTTGTATTGAGGTAGTTATTGTTTGCAATTGCAGTTGCAAATCCACCTTATGCTTTATGTGATTTTTGTTGGCTTGGAGAAGTTTTTTGGGGATTTGCATTCTTTGCGGAATTTCAGTTTGCAAACTATTTTAAATTCTCTGAGTGTTTGCATTTGCAATTTTTATGTTATTCGGCTGCCTTTTGCAGATTCGGAAGTCTAAAATCCGGTTAGAAGCGATTTTTGCAGGTATCTGTCCGCATCCTTTGTAAATATAACAACCTCGTAGACTCAAAAGATTGTTAGATGACCCTAATTTTAGTGATTAAAAGCCTCAAAATCATCTATTTTTACATTTTTTATACTTGGCCGCTCCTCATTCTTAAAAAATGTTCTAAAAAACAGCTCAGTTCATAGGTTGCGCACATAACAAACCTATTTTGGCAGATGGATTTAATCTCGATTTTGAGCCTTTGCAAAACTCGAAATGGTGCATCGAAACAATTCGCACATTCCAAGTGTGGTAACCCGATGCAAATTACCTTTATGTACCGGGATGAAAAAAACGTCGTCTTTTTCGAGAGATTGTTGAATATTATGGCAGGTCGCTCCAGAATTTAAAATTGCCGGAGCGCCTCCAAGGAATACATTAATTATTAAATCTCACGGCACCCACCCGGTCTTTCTTCAATACCATTGCACATTCTCCCCGGGCCAGATGAAATAATTCCACTAAAGATACTATCGCTGATAGAAATAATATAAACGCTTCAAACTGCTCATACTAAATATAAATGCTTCGACCTCCAACTCGTCCTGTTGCACAAAAAATCTCAACCCATCCCCGATCTTAAATGTTTGATAATCGCAGTTATGTTAAATAAGGGATTATATTCAATTAAATTAATGATCCTACATGCCAGCTCCATCACTATCCGTGTACTCACCCTCTATCGATCTTCCGGCAAAGAATGTTCTAAAAGAATGTTCTAAAAATCAGCTCAGTCCATAGGTTCAGCCCATAAATGATAGAATTCTAATAGCGATGACACCATCCCCC
>ENA-ORLW01002507-ORLW01002507.1-human-gut-metagenome-genome-assembly--contig:-NODE-2507-length-16341-cov-8.928308_pt1 | contig 16341 bp, 21 predicted proteins | sample MGYA00243017_ERZ508829 | MGnify/ENA primary metagenome ERZ508829 (study PRJEB26277, sample SAMN04329776) | human gut metagenome | biome: human-associated habitat | host: Homo sapiens | place: USA...
ATATTCGGAGAGGGTAAATTCCGGAGAGATTTTGCGGAAGATCATCCGGATCGGATTACCTTCCGCTTTGGAGAATACTATTTATAATATAGCGATGACACTGGTGATCCGTTTTCTGAACCAGATGGATACGGAGGGAATCAATGTGGCTGCCCGCTCCTATACGGCACAGATCACGAATTTATCCTTCTGTGTGGGAAGTGCACTTGCCCAGGCGAATGCCATTATGACCGGATGGTACATGGGTGCGGGAAAATATGAAATATGTGATAAGCAGACTAAAAAATCTGCGGCGATCGGAGCGGTACTGGCGATGGGAACAGAATTTCTGTTTGCAGTCAGTGCCCCAGTCCTGATCTCTTTTTTCACGCAGGATAAAAGTATGGTAGAACTAGTGCAGAAGCTGATGTTTATTGACATTGCCCTGGAAGCCGGACGAGTCACAAATCTGGTATACGGAAATGCACTGAAAACCAGTGGAGATGCTGTATTTCCGGTGATCCTCGGAGCTGTTTTCATGTTTTTGTGTGCAGCGGGAGGAACGTATCTGTTGGGGATACAGCTGCATCTGGCGGTAGTGGGTGCTTATATCGGTCTGACAGCAGATGAATGCTGCCGTGCGGTCGGCATGATGTTGCGCTGGCGGAGCGGAGCATGGAAGAAAAAAGGATTGATCGAAGATTGATCGAAGTGCAATAATAAGACGGTATACCGGCTGGCTTTTGCCCGGGTGGGCATTCTCTTGCTTTTCGTAGCTTATCATAGCATAGCGCATTTTTTATAATTAAAATATTGACAATGTGAAAAAATGTGTTATAGTTCTAAATGCAAATGCAACTCATTTGCATTTAGAACAAATATATGATTAAGTATTCATTTGATAAAGAAAGTATGGAAAGGTAAGAGTTATGTCGGAAGTTATTTTAGATACTTTAATAGATAGTATAAAGCTGGTGCCATTTTTGTTCCTGACCTATCTGGCTATGGAATATCTGGAGCATAAGGCTGGCGAGAAGACCACACATATGGTGCGTAAAGCAGGTAAAATGGGACCATTGATCGGTGGCGTGGCAGGTGTGCTGCCTCAGTGTGGGTTCTCGGCAGCAGCATCCAACTTATATGCAGGCAGGGTGATCACTCTGGGAACACTGATAGCCATTTATCTGTCCACTTCTGATGAGATGCTGCCGATCCTGATTTCGGAGAAAATGGATATCCGCTTTGTACTGGGCGTGCTGGGAGCGAAAGCCGCCATTGGTGCCATAGCCGGGTTTGTGATCGATCTGTTGGTCCGTGAGAGGAAGATACATCCTCATGACCATGTTCACGGGCATGGGGAAAATGACCATGAAGAGGAAGAGCACATTCATGAAATCTGTGAGCATGAGAACTGCCATTGTGAAGAGGATGGCATTTTTCTATCTGCGGTAAAGCATACGCTTCACATTACCTTTTTCATTATAGTCATTGGATTTGTTCTGAACACAGCACTGCATTTTGTGGGAGAAGATGTTCTGGCCGGTCTGATCCTGAACCGTCCCGTACTGGGACCTGTGCTGGCAGGATTGGTGGGACTGATCCCCAACTGTGCAGCATCTGTGACCATAACGCAATTGTATATCAGTGGCGTGATCAGCCTTGGAGCCATGATGTCCGGATTGCTGGTAGGAGCGGGAGTAGGACTGCTGGTGTTGTTCCGCGTGAACCCGGATAAAAAGGAAAATCTGAAAATCGTGGGAATTTTATATGTGATTGGTGTTTTGACAGGAATTGTGATAAACTGGCTGTAGGCACGAGCAGTGCCAAAATTGAGAGCTGACTCTTTGACTGCTTGCAGGCATAAGAGGCAGATCCAATTTTGATAGGGCGACGCCCGTCCAGTGAGGGAACGCAGGGCGTTACCGAGCTGAGCAGCACTGCAGATGCCCCGGATCGCAATATAAAAGGACAGATATCTATGGAAGAACATAAATGTGAACACAATGATATTTCTTATCCCAAGGGATTAAAATGGACCAAACAGAGAAAATGCGTCTATCAGGTTCTGGAGGAAGCGACCGAGCCCCTCAGCGCCGTACAGATTTACAATCGTATTGAGAGAGATCACGAAGGCAGCGATTATGCTGTATCCACGATCTACCGGATTCTGGCAACATTTGAAGAACATGGAATGGTAGAGAAGACAACGTTCATGGGAGACGGTACCGTAGTATACGAATTGAACCGCGGGGAACATACCCATTATGCGGTCTGCCTGGAATGTCATAAGCGGATTCCGCTGCCCAGCTGCCCCTTTGCACATGTGCATTTAGAGCAGGATACCGGAGATTTCACTGTCACCGGACACAAATTAGAGCTGTACGGCTACTGCAAAAAGTGCCAGGAAGCCCGTAAAAAACAGTAATTTCACCTATTGTACAAATAAATCGAAAAAAATATTTAAATTTTTTTCAAAAAGTACTTGCATTCTTGAAAACCTTGTGATAATATATGTCTTGTCGTTGCGGGAGACGCAACAACGACACAAAAAATGCACCGCTAGCTCAGTTGGTAGAGCACCTGACTCTTAATCAGGGTGTCCAGGGTTCGAGTCCCTGGCGGTGCACTCGAGAGAATCGTTTTTGGAGACATAGGAGCTCCGGGGACGGTTCTTTTTTTGTCCCCGGAACTAAAGAATTGCTGATAGATCAATAACCGAATTTGAAGAATATCGGATCCAGTTTGTAAACCGGTGCGCCCAGGATCTTAAGCTGCGTAGCCTGTTCTACATACGTCTTTGTTGATACATAATCAAAATGACCCATGAAAACACGCAAGAATTCCAGGTTGCCGCCGCCGATCAGGAAGCTGATCGCGAAAGTGTGCCGGAGCAGATGACCATGCAGCCGATCTATTCCGGACTCAACTTTCATGTCCTGGTAAAACATTTTGATCGTGTTATAAGTGATCGGCTTCCTGGTACGCAAAGTCAAAAACATTGTGCCGGATCTGATATGCATAAGTTCAAAGTATTGCTGCAGAGCTACGATCAGGAAGTCCGGGATCAATACAAACCGGCTTTTATTTCCTTTTGACTTCTTGATCGATAGAATGTTTTGAGCAGCGTTCAGATCATGCACCTGCAGGTGCACCACTTCCTGACGCCGGAGTCCGCAGTCTAACATCAGATGAAAGATACAATAATTGCGCAGACCCTGCTCCGTCTCCCGGTCGAGAAGCGTGTCGATATGTATCACATCAGCTTCAAACAATGGAAGCACCGGTGCTGCGTCAGACTTTGGCATCTTGATTTTTTTCAGATAGTCCTTGCAGTAATCTTCATCATAACAGTACCGCAGAAAAGCCTTTATCGATCGGGCATAACTCCGGACGGAAGAGTCTTTTATTTTTCTATTTCTGCAGTAAACCAGGTAATCCTGATAAATAGATTCCTGATCCAGCGCGTCAAAACCGGCAGCATCCACGGAAATCATATAGTTACGTTCCAGGAACCGGAAAAACAGTCTCAGATCATCTGAATATTTTTCAATCGTTTCCTTACTGCAGTAAGTGCTCCGGCTATAGATATACTGATCATAGATCTGCCGGATCGTCATCATTTGAAAATCCCCCTTGCAAATCTAATGTCTTTATACTATCATAAGCGTAAAGAGTGCCGTCACTTTCATCCAGCAGACGGAAGCGGTGCTTTTCAGAAGACTCGAAGACTTCGGCAAGTTCCTCCTCGTTGAACTGCCGGAGTTTTTTCTGTTTATATCTCTGTGCTTCCATGATATCATTATCGTTCATTTTCAGCAGAGCTTCAAAACAATCCTGCAGAGGACTGTCTTCATTGATCCCCCGGGTATAAATGCCAAGGGTCACCGCTGACCCGATCACGCGCTTTTTCATGGATTCCACATTCAGGCGCCGGTTATAGTTCCGGACAAGTTTCACTTCATCCGGTGTCATTTTCATATCTAAACAGCGCGTAGATCTAAGCGCCTTCCAAAATCCACAGTATGGTCTCCGGTACTTCTTGGGATCTCCGACCTTTTCCACCATCTTAAATACTCTTTCCGTGAGGTAATCAATGATCAGCTTCCGGTTGTCCAGGTAATCGTAGATCCTTTTACATTCTCCCTTATTCCGGTGATCCTTGAATGGAATCAGGTCATAGCTCTTGGAATGCCGGCGCATGGTCTGATACTCCACGTTGACCACATAATTCAGTTTTGGTGTGAGCTTGTCCGCCAGCTTGATCAGTGTATCCTCTTCTATAGTCAGTGTACCATCCAGGATACTGCGGACATAATTCACATAATAAGGATCCTGTCCGTATTCCAGGAAGAACTCCAGTCTTGCAGTATACCGGTAAAACCAGTTCTTTTTCTGATAGCAGCGCTCATAAACCCATTTGTCATACTTGGAGATCAATCCGTTCATTTCCCAGATCTGGAAAAACCACGGCTTGTAATTCTGTTCGATCACTTCCCTGGTCTTCTGATAGATCCTGACGAATACCTTATCAGAACGCTTCCCCAGTGCCACATAGTCGATCTCATAGTCTTCGGAGCCGACCTTGTTTGTGACATAGGTTGCATTCTTGAACCTGTCCACACGCATCTTGTAGAAGTTCTCCGGAGAGAAGAATGTTTCAGGATCCTTGAGGTAGTTGCTGTGCCAGCAATAGTCTACTCTGTTCTCCTGTACGAAATCGATCTCAAGACCGAAGTATGCAGCTATGTTCTTAACATATTCATAGCTGTTCTCAAAGGCATCCCGGACGCCCATGATCCAGAGCATGTAACTGCGGATCTGCACCACGCACTCACAGGTGACAGACTCCCCACCGTCTGCCGCTTTTGGAACCACCGGAGCCAGAAAGATATCAAAGTACTCCGGATAACTCAAACAGGTCGTATAGAACCGGGAGAAGGTCACCGGCTTCAGATACAGATTCTTGCCGAGTTTAGGAAGATACAGTTCCGGCTGGTCTTCATTTCCGTTCAGATAGTTATACTGCAGTTTAAAGAACTTGCGCATTTTTTCGACCTGCGGATCCTTGGATTTCAGCCGGAAGTCGTTCCGGAACTTCACGGAATAATAAAATGTATCGATGTTATGCAGGAATTTCTTGTGTGTGTATCCAAACCACTCATACTGATCCTCCAGGGGCATGTCATGATACAGAATGTTATCGTTATTTTGTCTTTTGTCGAGCATATTCGACCCCCTAAAACTTAATTTGTCGGACAAAAACACGGTTTTTGCGATTTTTCCCCAAAAGCCGTTTCGGGGAAAAAAGTTTTCCACCATTTTTGTTAGAATACGAGCACGTTTCACCGTGTCGGACAATGGTTTTTGAGACCACGTATTACAAGGCGTGGCGCCAGCGCCTGCGCCGGCTTCGCGGGGCCCCTCAAACCCCGCTCATCCGTCTCATGCGCTGCACCTCTTTTTTGTTCACTTTTTCGTCAATTAACTCAAAATGATTGTAGGAATCATAGAGCTCATAGACGGATTTCTTCGCCCAGAAGAAGTTGGAATCCACTGTCTGCTTCATGGGATACCACTTTTTGATACAAACGAACATATTCCCCCGGCTTAGGAACCCAAGCACAGCACCGATCTTTCCGGCGTTGGAGATCTTACGATGTACGAAATCGTATTCGATCAGTCCCCGGATTTGTCTGTCCAGCATCCGGTCAAACTGTGCGAGCAGGATCACGTCATAGCCATAATGACGGTGCTGGGAGAAGAAGGACAGCCAGGCACGCCGATCCGGGGAAGAGTATTCCCTGGAGTTAAAGAGCAGCTGCGCCTCGTCTATGTAGATCTTAACCTCTCCTTCCCGGAGCCTGCGGCCGAGATGCTTTGATAAACGGCGGGAGAACCGGAGCAGCTTGTCCGGATCCAGACGATGGTTCGGGACATAAAGATATACGCCTTTACATTTCTTTACGGCTTTTGTGTTAAAGTAAAAGTTACCGATCACCACGGAATCCTTACGCTGCAGCCGGAGAGCAATCTCCCTGGCAGCATGGCAGCTCTTACCGGATCCAGGAGTTCCGGAGTACAAAGATATCATAATATTCCCCCTTTTTCACAAAATATAATTTAGTCTTGTTTGAAATAGAAAACATTCTTATATTTTTTCTCTTTTTTCCATTCACTTGCAATTCTCACAGCATCTTTATAAGACAAGTCTGTTAATGTTTCACCTTCACAATCCTTATGAGGTTGTCTGAAATCACCTACTACTGTATATTTACTTTTCATATTATAAACTGTCCTCCGATATTGATATTTAAATTCTAAGTAACCTATAAAAAAATAGTTCATTTCTATCAGCTACTCGATCAGCTTCACCCAGCGGGCAATGATCGAGTAAATATAATAGACACCAATGGCGAGCAGCCAGGCAGAGCCAATGGCGACCATTTCAGAAACAGGAACAAACCAGTTAATATAACCAAGATAGGGAAGCTTGCTGAACTTCTCGATTGTGTCAGCAAAGGGAGAAGTCGGGAAAGCTTTCATCAGTAAATCTAAAAATCCATTGAGTAAAGCCTGCATATCTGCCATAAAATCACCATCCTATCATTTTCTTTGTCGAAGCCATGAGCATGATCACAAAGCAGCCAAGCTCCCCCAGCCGGAAGATCTCCATAATCGGATCCATCCAGGCAAGATCTAACTCCAGGACCATATCTATTCCCAGGGAGTCCAGTTTGATCGGGATCTTAAAGCAGGGAGCCACCGGATCAGCAGACAGAGCCTGGATAAAATGTATAAAGTCGAAAGGGATACAGAAAGGGAAGATCAGCCGGAGATCTCTCTTGTAAGATTCCCCCTCTCCGTCAGTGCCGGGATCCGGAGAAGGATCAGGCTCCGGTTCAGGTTCCGGTGCTGGCTCCGGCAAGGCTGCAGTCAGGGCAGCATTCAGAGCATTCTTATAAGCTTCTGTATTTTCTGCCGGATCAAGTCCCGGTTCCGGTAGAGCTGCGGCAGCCGTAGACAATGCAGCGTTGATTCCAGGGAGCCGCCCTGGAGCAAACTCATAGCCGGTCAATGGCTGCATGACAGTAGGGACGGACTTGGTAAGTTCTGGGAAGTCATAGGCTTCACCATTCAAAAGCCCGGATAAGTTTCCAGAGGAAAAAAAAGAAGTTGCAGCATCAAGAGATTCAAAAATAGGGATATTAATACAACTAGCAATTATATTTTTTATCCTTATGGAACCAGATGTAATATAAGTAGCCTCTGAATCAAAAGAAGAACCGTCATAACGAACAACATGATTTTTACAAAATAAATTAGCATTATTAGATATAATAGAATTGTCAGAATTAGCTAATCCAAAATAATAACAATTATCCTTTATATAAATAAAAGGTTTATAAGCATATGTACCATTAAACGTAATATTGTAATACCTAGAATAAGCTTTTTCATCAGTATTTATATAGCCGAGACATAAATACTTTCCGCTGACATCTTGATCAAAAATGCCAGTAAATCCTAACCCAGTATAATAATCTTCCGCTGCCAACCCTTCCACCTTTCCGTTGTATAAATCATTAAAGAACCCAGCCATAGCCGATACAAGCGTACCAGCAACCAACACATCCTGAATATACCGAAAAGGATCCGTATACCCGGTATCCGGTGTCGGAGTATTCTCCGGCTCCGGAGTAGGAGTCGGATCCGGTTCATTGCCGCCAGTCCCGGAGATTACCCGGTATTTTGCAAACGTTTCAGAAGTCGGCAATTTCAAAGCATTACTTCCGAGCGTAGATTCAGCAGCATCCAAAGCTTCTTTTACAGTCACCCGAGAACCATCCGGCTGCGTTATGATGGTATCATAAAAAGGCGGTTCAGCCATGCTTTCCACAGATGCAATAAAAGCATCATAAAGCGAGGATCCGGATTCATAATCATCCAGTCCGTCCTTGATGCCGGAAGATATAGCAACCGTCTCCAGCAGATTATAAAGCATCATGGTAAGCTCCACTGCAAATTCTTCACTAACTGCGACAGATGCAGCCTTAACTTTTAGCGTATTTCCACCCAGCACGCTGCCGATCACAATAACCATGGCGAGCAACAGCGCCGATATTCTTTTCTGCATAGCATATCCCCCTACGAAAAAGTCTTATCTAACAAAGCATGAAAACCATCATCCTGAACCGCCGGAGGTTCACAACAGGCATCCATGCAATCAGCAGGATCCTTAAAATTTCTCTTGCAGCAGAGAATGACATCCGGATCGTAATAGATGCATCCGTATTCCCTGCAGTGTTTCTCATCAAAATAAGTTACCATTCTACGATCACCTCTCTTCCGCAAAAGCTACATAATTGCCGTTGGAATCATAATAGCCATCATGGTTCTGCACTTCCACAGCATATTTATCAGAATCTGCATCCGAGAGGTTATACTCTTCACAGACGTCAAAATGTCCATTTTCATCTATAAATCCACCCACATAGTCATCCTGATACCAAGTTCTCATTCCTCCACCTTTACCTTTCTTGTCCTACAAAGTCCCGGAGATCACCGGCGTGCTGCAGCAATTTTGTCCGACAAAGTTTGTCCTACAAAAGTCACACTGCAGAGTCAAACCTGAAGCAATTTTGTCCGACAAAGCTTGTCCGACAAAAGTCATGCTGCAGCAGCTCCTGGTTTTCATTTTTGTCCGACAGCACCAAAAAAGGGCGGGAAGCTTCAGCTCCTCACCCTTCCCGGTTAGAGACTATTCAGTTTTTAAGCACTCTTCAGAGACTTCAGCCATCTGATACCATATCTGACAGCAACACCGGCACCGATAATGGTGACAGCAGCGGGTACCGCAATACCCAGAACCTTGAACATGTCAGCCTGAACGCTGGTAACAGCAGCCTGCATGATAGCGGCAACATCGAAAGATGCAGCTGCACCAGTTTCAGCAAGAGCAGTAACAGTTAATAAAGGCATATTATTTTCCTCCTTCTATGAGCTGGAATATGAAGAAACATACATATCCCATTAATATAGCTACGCATTCGCAGACGGCGCCGATGATCATACACTGCGATGCAATAGACACGTAAGTAAATATATCCATCATTTCCTCCCATTCCACAGGCCCAGCATGATAAGCATCCCGGCAATGATACCAATACCAATAGATATCATCAGCGTGTTCTCCTGGATCTTGACAGTCTGATCCTGGGAGGCTGCAAGCTGCTCTGCCAGGGTATCAGCCTGTTCTGACAGATATTGATTCGTCTGCAGGAGATCCTCATGGATCATCTGCAGAGCTTCGAAATAGTCCGGTGCATCTGCGGAGAAGACAACAGTGTAGGGACTGTTGCCTTCCGGAGAATCTACCGCAGCACCATCACCGGTATCGCTGCCGGTTATCACATCCGCATTGCCACCGGATACGGTGACAGGAAGATAGACCGTGTCAGCTTCTGTATGTAAAGGGGAATCCTCCCCGGGGGAGGCGGTCACAACCTCGTCCATTATTTAGCAGCCTTTCCGGGCTCCTTAGCTTCCGGAGCGGTCTCCGGCTGGATCATGCCCTGGACTACAAAGCCGGGAATCACCTTCGGCTTGATCTCCAAATGGGAGATAAAGGCAACATCACGCAGACGGTTCACAGGTTTGCCATCGGCACCTACGACCATTTCAAAAGTACCTTCATAAAGACCGGGAGCGACTACGATCTTGTTACGCAGCACAGAATCCACAGAGCACTTTGCACGCTGCACACCTACCGGCTTGGTAGGGTCAAACTCCGCCTCAGACGCAAGAACTTCACCGTTCTCACCCCAGAACATATAGTGCACGGAACAGCCGGCAAGTTTGTCACCAGCTTCATCTTTCATGTCATACTGGTTAGCGAATAAGATCACGATTTTTGCTTTGCTTGTTAAGGTTACATTAGCCATTTTGATTTTCCTCCATTTTCAGAAAAGGGTTAGTGTTAATAAGGTATTGTTTTCTATCATTTTCATAGCGATATCGCTGACGGTACCAGCTCATGACTTTGTTGTAATCACCGCCGGTCTGCTTACAGAGCAGCTTGATCGTAAGCGGTGTATAATTATGACGTTCCCGGAGCCAGTCCAGAAAAGATTGCTTGTTTTCATCCCAAAACGAAGAATCTGTGAGACACTCCGGAGGATCAGGTACAGTTGACTGTGACATAGGGATCTTCCTTTCTATGGCTGCACGTCCGGGTCTACGGCTGTCCAGGTGTCCCTCCGGGGGGCGGGTCTCGCCCCGCTGGCGACAAGGGACGCGTCCCTTGACCCGTTATCACTGCCGTGAGGGCGCAGGGAAACAGCAGCAAAGGCGGCTCCTGTTCCCCTGGCGGGGAAGTGTCGGGGGAGCGGGTCTGTAAAGCGGCTTTCGCGGCATATCCTCACCGCAAGGGCGGCGGTTCCGGTATTCCACGTTCCGCTTGACAGACAAATGCCAGGGTTACGTGAAGGGCAGGGAATTAAGGTCTTCAAGGGCACGGTGCAGGTGATCCAGTGACCGTGCGACAGTATAGATCTGACTGTTCTGCTCCTGGATCTTTTTCCTGTTGGCTTCCATGCGCTTTTCATAGTCTGCCATATACTCTGCCCTGGTCTCGTCACCGGAGCGGTAGTCTTCCAGGATCCGGCAGAGCTTATCCGTCCAGGTCGTGCCCTTCTGGCTGTTTACATATTCGTCCAGGTCTGCCGGGAGCCGGATCGACTTCTTGATGAGATCATCCGGCACTATTATCACCTCCCGATTCCTTCTGAGCAGAGGCACTATTAAGCAAAACATCAATATAATCGAGAGCCTCTTCTGCACTATGCAACAGCGGAGTTTTTAAAGTTACATCATCGCTATAAACATTATCCTTACTGGCATGAATGTCATAACCAATGAGTACTTCACCACAGCAGGTGTATCTAGAGCATCTGACATGCAAAGACCATGGAAAAACGGATACACGATGACCCGAAATATCAATTAGTTCAACAGAATGCGACATCAAACTACCTCACTTTCTTTCTCCGGATCGACTCCACACAGGGCTTATCATCACCGGTCTTTTAATATGCGCGCGTTTGTGCTACAATTTAAGGTATATATACTTTAGTAGGATAAAATATGTCCTACAAATATAATATACTAGACTATATTCGAGATGTCAACATAAAACTATACTTTAGTCGATATTTTAGGGAGGGTTTATGACTATAGTCGAGAGAATAAAAATGAAATGTAAAGAAAAAGGTACATCAATGAACGCCTTAGAAAAGGAACTTGGATTCGGAAATGGATCAATAAGACTATGGGATAAAAAAGAACCGGGATCCCAAAAAGTAATACTTGTAGCAGAAAGATTAGACTTAAGTCTAGACTGGCTGCTTACTGGCAAAGAGTCCGGGAACCTGACCCCAGAGGAACAGATTTTAGTTGATACATATAGGCAAGCAGATGATCGAGGAAAGAAAAATATCATGGCAACAGTAGAAAATGAGAAAATACAACTAAAGTCATCAACTTCCAAACTTGGATAAATAACCACAGATAAGAGGGGAAAATGAATATCTTATTATTAACCATCGTAATTGTTGAATCAGTAGTATTATTGATACTGGCTATCAGAGGGGAAATACAATTACAGAAACAGGAAGCACCGAAACCACAGGAGAAAATGCCACTACCCAAACAAAAACCCAAACGACAGCCAACACATCTAACTCCATACGATAGAATACTAGATTTCTGTAAATATGAAACTATGACTATAAATGACTTTGAAAAAATTAATTTGATCCCAGTCGGTACAATAGAAAAATGGAAGACCCAGCGGCCGGATCTTAAGCACCTGACAAAAGCAGCTCTATACATGAAAGTTTCACCAGCCTGGTTGGAAACGGGAAACGACATAGAAGATCTTACTATAAGAGAGAAATTTATAATATACATCCTGCGCCACATGGATGAGGAACACTACAGAAAAATAATTAATAGTTCTGTACATGAAGCATTTACGATATTTGAAATTGATGAGTGAGGGGAATACTATGAATGATGCAATAGCAATGATGTTATCAATTTTAATTGTCATGTTCGGGTACCTGGTATTTAAGATCAGGACAGATCAGTCCCAAACAACGACTACTAGCACCAGGAAACGGAATAAGAAGAAGGGAACAGGAAAGCCGGTTATCAAAAATAACTGGAATATGCGACCACTGGACACAAAAGATCCTGCAGACAAAGATCTGCGATATGAGGACTTTGTAGAATCATCCTGGAAGGAAATAGAGAAATAATTGTCCGACAAACACATATGCAGCTGAGCCCGATCCACGCTATCCTGAATTATTTTGTCCGACAAATTTCTCTTTACAACTTCGGGAACCCGTGTTATATTGAACTTAGCCAAAGAGAGACTAATGTCTAACTTCAAGACGCAGAAAACCCCGGGATGCTACCCCGGGGCTTTTTGTTGCTAGGCTGACTGTTGCTATTCATCACCGTCCAGCCATTTGCATATGTAGTAGCCGACTACACTTGCTATGACGGAGATAATAAAAGAGACTAATAACTCCAAGACGCTCACCTCCTTCCTGCTGGAAAGAGTCAACAGCAAGCCTATTATATCACACGGTTCCCGTAGCGTAAACCGCTAAAAAACGACTAAAAATACCCCTTAGATACCTTTTCTCTTAATCAGGGTGTCCAGGGTTCGAGCCCCTGGCGGTGCACTCGAGAGAATCGTTTTTGGAGACATAGGAGCTCCGGGGACGGTTCTTTTTTTTGGTTTTAATTTTGCTGGACAAACTACTTTACAAAGCTGGGAACACATGTTATATTGAAATTAGCCAAAGAGAGACTAATGTCTAACTTCAAGACGCAGAAAACCCTGGGATGCTACCCCGGGGCTTTTTGTTGCCAGGCTGACTGTTGCTATTCATCACCGTCCAGCCATTTGCATATGTAGTAGCCGACTACACTTGCCACAACAGAGAGTATAAAGTTAAAGAGTTCTACCAAAATGTCACCCCTTCCACAGTCTGGTTGGAAATGGGAAACGACATGGATGAAGGACACTACAGAAAAATTGTTAATAGTTCTGTATATGAAGTATTCACGATATTTGAAATTGATGAGTGAGGGGAATACTATGAATGATGCAATAGCAATGATGTTTTCAATTTTAATTGTCATGTTCGGGTACCTGGTATTTAAGATCTTGACAGATCAGTCCGAACCAACGACTACCAGCAACAGGAAACGGAACAAGAAGAAGGGGACAGGTAAGCCGGTTATCAAAAATAACTGGAATATGCGACCACTGGACACAAAAGATCCTGCAGACAAAGATTTGCGGTATGAAGATTTTGTAGAATCATCTTGGAAAGAAATAGAAAAATAATTGTCTGATAAACGCACACGCAGCACAGCCGGATCCACGCTTTCGGAAATTATTTTGTAGGACAAATATCACACGGTTCTTTTTTGTATAATTATTCAAGTTGAGGAGATTTTATATGACTGCGATATTTGATACGCATGCGCATTATGACGATGACGCATTTAACGACGACAGAGAACAGCTTCTGGCGGCGCTGCCGGGGCAGGGCATTGCCCGGGTGGTGGATGTGGGTGCGAGCCTGGCATCCTGCCGGAAAGTGTTAGAACTGATGGAGCAGTACGATTATATATACGGAGCCATCGGAGTACATCCCAGCGAGACCGCGGAACTGACGGAGGAATCTTATTCCTGGCTGAAGGAACAGTGCCAAAAGGAGAAATGCCTGGCGGTGGGAGAGATCGGACTGGATTATTACTGGCCGGAGCCGGACCACGAGACACAGAAGAAGTGGTTCCTGCGGCAGCTGGATCTGGCGCGAGAGATCAAAAAGCCTGTTATCATTCACTCCCGGGATGCGGCGAAGGATACCGTCGACCTCATGACGGAGGCGCACGCAGAGGAGATCGGCGGTGTAATTCATTGCTATTCCTATACGAAGGAGACGGCGAAGATATTCCTGGATATGGGATTCTACTTCGGAATCGGCGGCGTGCTGACTTTTAAAAATGCAAAGAAGCTGAAGGAAGCGGTAGAATATATCCCTATGGATCGCATCGTGTTGGAGACGGACTGCCCCTATCTGGCGCCGGAACCGAACCGCGGCAAACGCAATAGCTCCCTGAACATTCCTTATGTGATCGCTGCCATGGCGCAGATCAAGGGGATCACAGAGGAAGAAGTGCGCAAGGCGGCATGGGACAATTCGCTTAAGCTGTATCATATGGAAAGATAAATGGTCAGCTGATAAAGAGGTATGATTGGTGGGGGAATCTATAATAGTAAAAGGTAAACGTTATGGAAACAAGTATAACAAAACAGCAACTATTTTCAAAAGAAGATCTGAAAAAACTGATCATTCCGCTCTTATTTGAACAGGCACTGGCAATCACTGTGGGCATGGCAGATACCGTCATGATATCCTCTGCGGGAGAAGCGGCGGTCTCCGGCGTATCCCTGATCGACATGTTCAATAATCTGATCATCAGTGTGCTGGCGGCACTGGCTACCGGCGGCGCCGTGGTGACCTCCCAGTTTCTCGGAGCCGGGAAAAAAGAGGACGCCTGCAAATCTGCAAAACAGTTGATCGTGTCATCGGTATGCATTACGATCGGTATATCGATTTTGGTCATGGTGTTCTGTAATGGCATCATTTCCCTGTTTTTCGGTAAAATTGAAGCGGACGTATTTCATAATGCTGTGATCTATATGATGATCTCTGCACTGTCCTTCCCGTTCCTTGCCCTGTACAATTCCTGTGCGGCGCTGTTCCGCTCCATGGGAAATTCCCAGATCACGCTGAAGGTCTCCGTGGTGGAAAATATCATTAACATCGGCGGTAATGCTTTGGGTGTTTATGTACTGGGACTGGGCGTGGCAGGTGTGGCGATTCCTTCCCTGATCTCCCGTGCAGTGGCAGGATTCATCCTATATCGTTTGCTGAAAAACCCGTCCAACGAAGTGCATTTATTAAAAGAAAGCTTCCACATCGACTGGCCGGTGATCCATAAGATTTTTTACATAGGTATCCCCAGCGGGATTGAAAATGGTATTTTCCAGCTGGGACGTGTCATTGTGGTAAGCATTATCGCGGGTTTCGGAACTGTGCAGATTGCTGCCAACGGTGTGGCGAACAGCTTGGACAGCATGGGTTGTATTGTGGGACAGGCTATGAATCTGGCAATGATCACGGTAATTGGCCGTTGTGTCGGCGCCGGAGATTCCGGTCAGGTGCGGTATTATACGAAAAAGTTATTGAAGATTACCTACTTGTGTACCTTTATGGTAAACAGCGTCATCCTGCTGTGTCTGTCGTGGATCCTGAAATGCTATGGATTAAGTCCGGAGACCACGCAGTTATCCTATATTCTGGTCATGATCCACAACGGTATGGCGATGTTTTTGTGGCCGGCGTCTTTTGTTCTGCCGAATATGCTTCGTGCCTGCAATGACGTACGGTTTACCATGGTGCTGTCTATTTTTTCCATGTTCGTGTTCCGTATCGGATTCAGCTATATCATCGGTGTGAACATGGGTTACGGAGCCATCGGTGTCTGGATCGCCATGGTACTGGACTGGATCTTCCGAGTGATCTGTTTTGTGGGCAGATATTTGTCCGGACATTGGCTGAAGACAGCCGGACTACAGGATAACAGATAGCAACAGTTCACGGATGAACTGTTATGAGGTATAATGTGGGAAAAAGAGAGAGAGGTATGCAATATGCAGGTAGTATTGGAAAATGAAGCTTTAAAAGTAACCATCAACAGCTTTGGTGCAGAGCTTGCAAGCATTTGGGGGAAAGCAACAGATACCGAGTATCTGTGGAATGCGGATGCAAAATTCTGGAAGAGAACTGCCCCGGTACTGTTCCCCTTTGTAGGAAGTCTGAAAAATAAGGAATATCATTATGAAGGAAAGACCTATTCCATGGGTCAGCACGGCTTTGCCAGAGACATGGAGTTTGCCGTGGATGTGCAGACGGCGACGGAAGCATGGTTTTCCCTGCGATCCAATGAAGAAACAAAAGCAAAATTCCCGTTGGAGTTTATCCTGAAGATCGGTTATGAATTGGAAGGAAAAGACCTGAAGGTCATCTGGCAGGTGGAAAATCCGGATATGAAAACACTGTACTTTTCCATTGGAGGACACCCCGCATTTATGTGCCCTGTGGATGGAAAAGGAAAGCAGTCGGAATATTATTTTAAGTTTGATACGGACAAAGATCTGACTTACGGATTGGTGGCAGATGACGGACAAGGACTCATGGGACAGCAAAAGGA
>ENA-ORLW01002511-ORLW01002511.1-human-gut-metagenome-genome-assembly--contig:-NODE-2511-length-16324-cov-2.916046_pt1 | contig 16324 bp, 10 predicted proteins | sample MGYA00243017_ERZ508829 | MGnify/ENA primary metagenome ERZ508829 (study PRJEB26277, sample SAMN04329776) | human gut metagenome | biome: human-associated habitat | host: Homo sapiens | place: USA...
AACGGATATATCTCGGTAGATACATTCCAAAGCTTAATGGAATTAGAGCCTGAATACTTAAATCTGTTGGTGGACGAAAACGGTACACTTGCACTTACTTCTGAAAACTTATATAAGCTTACAGAGGCAAGAATAAATGACCTTGCTGCAAAACAAGCATCAACATTAGTAGACAGTGTAACAAATTTAGGTAGTGAAGCCGAGCAACTTCAGTATTTAACTCAATCTACAAAGGAAGCAACCGAAAGTACATGGGTGTTGGTATATGCAAAGATAGCAGAGGCTCAAGCAGCAGGCACGATCAGTGATGATGTTGCCGGACGTTTGAAGTCACGAGTAGACGCATATCAAACTTGGGCTAAAAACACAATAGACGGAATTAACAAAGGCAGTTTAGGCAAATCTTCAAACAGTTCTAAGTCTGAAAAAGACAAGGCGAAAGCATTAAAGGATTACAATGATAAGCTTAAAGATATTAACGAAAAGCTTGAAGAACTTGACAAAGAAGAACATTTAGCAAACTTAAAATACAGTATTGAAACGATTACACAAGACCTTAATAAGTTTGAACAATCACTTGATAGATTATCTTCAAAGCTTGATTTGACATTTGAAAAAGATTACAGTGCAAAGCTAAGCATTATCGGTCAACAATTCCTAGGAGCTTCACGTTACGGCGGTGAAATGCGTGTTGAACTTGAGAGGTTATTGGCTATTGAGCCACAAACGGCAGATGAAGCAGAAGAACTTGCTTCAAGACTTGAAAGCTTATCTGACAGTTTCTTTGAAAATGAAAAGAATATCATTGAGTATAGAAATTCATTGTTTGAAACAGCAACAGATTATTTGGGTGAGTCTGCAAGTGCTACTGTTGAACAAGTAAACAATGCTAAGAGTATTTTGGATAATACCTTTAATGTTATTAAGAATGGTTCATTGTCGGGTGATGGTTTTTGGTCGGCTACTCTCCTACCGTCTATCTCAAAAGACAAGGTTACTAAGCAGAGAACAGAAAACAATAAGCTTATCAAGGAAGAAAAACGCTATCAAAACGCTATTGCTAAAATCCGTAAGAAAGCAACAGATATGTCTTATGCGGAAGAAAAAGAGGAACGTGAAAAGCAACGTCAAGAATATCAAGAAGAACTTCAAGAAGCTTATGAGGACTATCAAGATAAGATTAATGATGTTATAGGTCAAAATATTGAGGTTTCAGACAGCGTTAAGAATATTGGCGATGAGTATATGAATACTGCCGATAAGGCGGAAAATGCTGCTCAGAGAATGTCAGACGCAATGAATAACATCAACTGGGAAGAACGTTCATATACTAATAAATCTTATACTTATGAGGATGGTGCTCCTACAAGTGCACAATATCAATATGCTTACGGTGACTCTAAGTCAACTGTAGTTGTGACTAAGAAAGCTAAAGGCGGTACAACATCACAAGGACTTACAATCACTGGTGACGGCACAGGAGTATATGCAGGACAAGAAGCGTATATAGGACAAGACGGCAAACTTCATCTATTCAATAATGAAGCACAACTATCTGAATTACCTCCGAATACTCGCATTGTCAATGCAAAAGACTTGCAGAATATCATTAAATATACTGGTATGAAGTATTTCTATCAGCCTATTGAAAATATTCAATCTGCAACGGTTGACAAGTTTGCACAAGGTAATACAAATGTTTCATTCTCCCCTATTCCATATAATGCGTTATCTACTCAAGCATTGTATTCAGATATTAATGTACAAGCAATGGTTGAAGAAACTATTGCGGAAATCAACAATGAGTTTAATGCTTTAAAAGGCAATATAAAATTTACTGCGGTACAAACTGCATTCAAGAACAGTTTGACTGATAAGAAGATGTACAAAGACTTATCAAACATTATTGTTAATATGACATCGCAGTCGCTTGACAAAGCTGATAAGAGTACCCTTTCAGATTCGGTTGTTGGACTTATTTTGCAAAATTCAGCTTGGGACGATTTACCGAATGAATTGCAGAATAAATTGTCTGAATTGAATGTAAATGCAGATAATTGGACTGATTGGATAAAAGACTCAAATAATTCACTTCAAGCATTTAACCTAATGCAAGATGGTGGAATGAGTAGTTGGGACTTGCTTGACAGCAATGTAACTTCTCTGCTACAACAAGCAGGTATTAATGGCAAAGACGCTTGGGATCAATTTGTACAAGATGACCCACTACAAGCATTGACTTTGTTATCATCTTCTTGGAATAGTATGAATGATACTATAGGGCAATATATGACAGATGCTCAAACCATTGCTGCCAATGGTGCAAGGGCTATTCAGTCACTACAAATAATTGCACCGTCTATATCGGAGCAATCTTGGAACGCATTGCAAGTATTAATTGCTAATAAGATACAAGAAATCATATCATTAATGAATGAAGTATTTGGTGAAAATACAGTTGACATGAATTTTGCTATCAATGTTAATAATGGTGCTTTGTCTGGTAATTCTCAAACTAATCCTCAAGGTGATAATGAAATAATTAATACTGCAAAATCATTTCTTGGTACACCTTATGTTTGGGGCGGAACTTCACCATCTGGCTTTGACTGTTCGGGATTTACACAGTATGTATTGGCACAGAACGGTAAGTCAATACCGAGAACTTCTCAGGAACAATTTGCGTCAGGTCAAGCAGTTGATAAGAGTCAACTTCAAGCAGGCGACTTGGTATTCTATGGAAATGGCGAAGCAACACACGTTGGTATCTATGAAGGCAATAATAAGATTATTCATTCTCCACACACTGGTGATGTTGTAAAAGAGAGTGATTTTAGTACATATTGGACAAGTGCTTATCTTGGTGCAAGACGTTATTATAAAGGTACTGAGGGTGCATTGCCTGGGCTTGCTAAACTCGGGGATGAAGCAGAAGTAAGAGGATTAAACTATCCTACACCTGAAATTCTTATCAGACAAAAGACAGGTAAAGCATATCTTACTGGCTTAGACGGCACACAGATTGTTAATCTTGACAGAGGTGATACTGTTATCCCTTATGCCGATACAAAGCGAATTTTAAACGGCAATGTACGTCATGCTTATGCTAATGGTACACCAAATGCAAAAGACGCTATATCAAGGATTTTAGGCATAAACAATGTCAAGAATAGAGTGAATAACGGCTCTACAAGAAGTAATAATTCGGGTATAACAAACAATACAGTTCAACAATCTTGGGATACAAATGATTTTGGACAAGGTGTAGGTAAGTCACATTCATATACCGCTTTTGACGAAAATGGATATTTGGGTTCATCGCTTGGATATTGGGATACAAGTTCAAGTGCTTGGAAACTATTTAAGAAGTTGTTGGATAGCGGTGATTTATCAACCGATGAGAATGGTATCTATACATATAAAGGTGCTCGTCTTGTAGCAATGACATCTACTTTTGGTAAGCCTGGAGATGTTATGAGATACACGCAAGATGACGGTAGTGTATTTTACGGTATCATAATGGACGAGAAGTCGCAAGCATATACTTGGTACGATAATAACCCTGCCAACAAGTGGGGTCATAACAACGGACAAGATATGGTTGAATTTGAAGTTAAGAAATCAGCTATTGCTCCTGCTTATAAGGCTAACGGAGGTACTCCTCCATATGGCAACTTAAATCATGCCATTACTTTGATTGAGAATTTGGGTTCATTGGAAGGCTTTGATTTTTCTGATATGCCTTCTGTTGGCGGCACTTCTGTATTAACTCAAAAAATGCAAGAGTTTATGTCTAAACTTCAACAAGTTTATGGTACATTTAAGACTAATACTCATACATCGGCTACTAAAGTTGGCAATGTAAAGTCTTTAGGCGACAAAAAGCAAAGTAGTTATAGTTTTGATGTCCCGTTTACTCAAAGAGAAAAAGGTGGTATTGTTTCTGCTGGCACAATCGCACAAGTGAATGAACATAATAAGCCAGAAGCAACTATTGACGAAAAAGGTAATCTTGTTCCGTTAGGTGACGGTACTTCGCAAGTGTTTGTTTCTGATAAGCCATTCCCTGTTATTAATGCCGATGATTATGCTAAGATTAAGAAGTATGGCGGTGATAAAAAGCCAGTACAGTTCTTAAAGAATGGTAATACATCAGTCAGTGTTAATACCGATAATACAGACGAAGAAAAGGAACAAACTGCCGAAGAACGTAAAGCAGAAGAAAATACGGCAAAGATAAATCAAACACTCAAGAGTATTGAGGGTAAATTAGACAGTGGTGTATTGTCTGATGATATTAAAAAGCTTGACTTACCAACACTTGAAGCCTTAGATAAGCTGACTGACAGTTGGGGCGATGATGATACAATCACTTCTGATATTCTTATGCAGTCTAAGGATTATGCGAAAGACTTCGCCAATTATGAGAAATGGGCGGAAGATGATTTATCTAATATATTGAATTCTTATAGTGAAGATTTCTATGAAAAATACTATGCTGAAAAGGATAAGTATGATTCTTGGCAATCTGACTTTAAAGAGCGTTTTAAGAAATGGGTCGAACATCCGACTGACGGCAACTATATGAGGGACTACTTTAAGTTTGCTGATGAAGCTTCAAAGAAAGCAACTGAATCTCTTATCACTCAACAAACACTTGTTGCTGATAATATGAAAGATGCTCTTGATGAACTAAAAGATAAATCAGAAGTTCTAAAAAAGCTTATTCAAGACGCACCTACGGCTGAATTAGCTCAAAAAGCAAGATATGAACTTAAAGACATCAATGAGAATATAGACGAGATTGAGTCAAATTATGCCGATACTATGGAGCAAATTACTGAACGTAAACTTCAAGACATCAGTAACAGAGATTCTAAATATACTCGTGAAACCGGTATGTTGCAGTATGATAGAAATATTCTTCAAGACCAATACAATAGGTCAACCGATGATGAAGAAAAAGCCAAACTTGCAAAAGAAATTACCGAGAGTATGAAAAAGGAACGTGACATTGAACAAGAACGTGTAGACGCTGCCCATAAGGCTAATCAAGAAATATACGAAAATGCTACGGGACAACGAAAAACAGTCTTAGAAAATGTTAAGATGAGTGAGCTATATAATGCGGACGGTAGCTTTAATGATGCGGCATATAATGAAACTGTTGAGTTATTGGAGGGTATTGGTGGAAGTGACTTAGTTCAGGTCTTTAAGCAACTTGCTTCTGAGATGCAGAAAAATTCTCAAGTATATCTTGAAGGTACTGAAAACATTCGTAACTTAAATAATGAAATTCAAGACCAAGAGCAAGAAGAAGCAAATCAAAAGATTGAGTTAGAAACCAGTCGTTATGAAAAGCTTAATAAAATCTTAGACGTTCGTTTGAATAAAGAGAAAGCTATTACTTCTGCATTGCAAGAACAGTATTCATTCCAACAATCATTGAGAGATGCTGCTTTGGATTATCAAAGTGAACTTATTGCAAATAAAAATCTTTCTCAGTGGTTAGATGATGATACAAGAGAATTGTTGTTTAACGAAAATGATTATTCTAAAATGATGAGTGAGATTGATTCTCTAAATGCTGAAGTTGCTCGTAAGTACAAAAAGTATAGAGCCGATATTGCTAAATTAAAACCGGAAGAATATTATAAAGAACAACAGATTACGAACGAATATAATCGACAAGTATAAGAATTAAAAGAACAATTAGAAGTCGCCAAACAAAATCTTGACCTTACAAAGAAAAATGCAGAATTGCAAAATACTTTGAAAGAACGTGATACTCGTATTCTTGTCGGCGACAGATGGGTTAATGTTGCTGACCCTGAAAAGCTATATAATGCCCAATTAGAGTCAACTAAAGCCCAATTGTCGTTGGATAATCTTGTTCAGTCTAATGTTGAAAATGAGAATGTGCGTGATATAGAACGTCAGAGTGATTTAACTCAAAAGATGATTTCTGCAAATGAAAATTACATAAGTGAGTTGAATAATCTTAATGATGATGAAAAGTTACGTCATGCAGAAACTTTAGATTCATTAGATGCTCTTATTGCTTCTAATATTATGTTGAGTGATAATCACATCAAATGGATGAACGATTATTCTACTTCTGGCGATTCGTTTTATGGGCAAGTTTATGGACTGACCGACACTGAACTTGGCGAAGGTTGGGATTATAATAATGACCATTACGGAAATATCGACAGATGGAAAGAGCTGTATGAATCAGGTGCTATTTCTGAAGATTATTACAAGAGGTTTGCAAATATAAATGAAAATCAACATAATTTAAAGGATAAGTCAGACCCTAATAGTGTTCAATACTCAGATATGTTTGAATATGGTGGTAAAGAATATGACTATCATATGGGTGCAAACGGTGATGCAAAAGTCCAAATGAAACAGACTGAGCAGATTACTGATTATGCTGCTGAGTTAGAAAAATACTATGAATTAGCAAAGAAACAGAATGGTTATTTGTCAGCTGAAGACCGTGCAAAAGCTCAAAGACTTGAACTTGCAAGAAATCTAAAGATTTATAGCAGTGGTTTAGATTACGAACAAACAAGTGATTTTGGGGCACAGATGTTTACAAATGATTTTTCACAAGATTACAGTGATATTGAAAACTTCTGTAAAGAGAATGGTGGATTGACTGAACAAGAAGCTATATTCTTTGACAGTTGGCATGCATCTCATGAAGAATATATTGCTTTGGCTGATATGTTGTTATCTACCGGTCAAGACAATACAAAACTTCTTTCCGCATTAAATGAACAGTTAGGCATTAAATTGTCTGAAATGATAACAAATAAGATTGAAGAATATAATGCTAATTTGCCGTCTGTTGGTTCTATTGCTACTGCCCATTATGCAACTGGAACAAAGTCGGCTAAAGGTGGTCTTGCGATTACTGATGAGGATGGTTACGAGGCTAAGTTAAGAAAGTTGTCTGCCGGTCGTTATTCTATGCTTAATGCTGGCGATATGGTCTTTGATAAGGAAGCGACTGATGTATTGTGGGAATTTGCAAAGAATCCTCAAAACTTTATTGACCAAGTTTCTATCTTTAAGCAATCTCCTCAACAAATACCTACAACTAACAATTCAACGTCAACAACTGAAAGCATTACGTTTACGGGCGATATAAATGTGACTGACCCTGTTCCAGACGCAAATGCTTTTGTAGATTCTTTGACAGATAAAGTCAAATCACAATATCCAATTATAAAGAACACGAAAATATAAGTTATAGATTAGATGGTTGCTCCCTTTTTGGGAGTGACTGTCTAATGCTATTTTTATCGGTTGAGTCAAGGAATTTCGTGGATTGGTATTGATTTTTTGAAAAAAATCGGTTATGATATTTCTAAATATAAAAGGAGGAATTATCATGGGAGCATATGCTATAAAAAGCGAAAAGCCATTAGTTACAACTAAGACACTAGTAAGAAATACGGTTAATCAAGATTATATGAATTGGGCAAATTATATGAATACTCATGATTTTACCTTCAATATAGACGAATATAATAATTTAAAAGTTGAGACAACAAAATAAATATATGAACAGTTTATATTGCTACAATTAAAAACAATACAAACCACTAATAAACAGTTACGTTATATTGCGTAGCTGTTTTTTTATTGCAAAAATTTAAGGAGGAATGTAACTGTTTGTTATAAGTTATAAAAAGTTATAAATATATGCTTACTTTTATAACTTTTAATGATAGAATTAGGTATAAACATTATAGGGAGATTTTAATTATGAGTAAATACTATTCTATCAATAAATTTTCAAAAATTTTAGGAGTATCAGCACAAACACTTAGAAATTGGGACGCAAATGGTAAACTTCATCCTCACCATACTTCTAGTAATGGATACAGATATTATTCTCATGAACAGTTAAATCAGGTTATGAACATAAAACCTAATTTAGATAGAATTGTCATTGGATATTGTAGAGTCTCAAGCAATAAACAAAAAGATGATCTGGAAAGACAAATAGAGAATATGAAATTGTATCTAAATGCACAAGGATGACCTTATGATATTTTTTCTGATATAGGTTCTGGAATCAATTATAAGAAAAAAGGACTGAAAGAACTGATTAAACGCATATCTCAAAATAAAGTAGAAAAAGTTGTGGTTCTTTATAAAGACAGATTGTTAAGATTTGGATTTGAATTAGTCGAATATATCGCAAGTTTATATAACTGTGATATAGAAATTATTGATAACACAGAAAAATCAGAGCAACAAGAACTTGTAGAAGATTTAGTTCAAATAATTACAGTTTTTAGTTGTAAATTACAAGGTAAACGTGCAAATAAAGCTAGAAAATTAGTAAAAGAATTAATTGAGGAAGAAGGTGAATCAAATGATAAAGTCAATAAAAGTGAGATTGAATCCAAATAATAAACAATCGACTAAGTTGTTTCAATATGCAGGCTGTGCTAGATTTGCTTATAATTGGGCTATTTCAAGAGAACAGGATAATTATAAGCAAGGGAACAAATTTTTATCAGATAGTGAATTGCGAAAAGAATTTACACAATTAAAGAAACAGTCTGAATATCAATGGCTGAATGAAGTAAGCAATAATGTAACAAAACAAGCAATTAAAGATGCTTGTAATACTTATAAGAGATTCTTCAAAGGACAATGTAAATATCCTAAATTTAAGAGTAAGAAACACTCTACTCCATCTTTTTATCAAGACAATATAAAAATTCAGTTTACCGATACCCATGTGAAAGTTGAAAGTTTTTCAATGAGTAAAAAACAGAATAAACAAAAGTTAAACTGGATTAAACTTTGTGAAAAAGGAAGAATACCAACTGGCTGTAAATACATGAATCCACGTTTTACTTATGACGGATTATATTGGTATGTGTCAATTGGTATTGAAGTTAATGATAATACTACTCTTCCATCAAATGAAGGTATTGGAATTGATTTAGGAATAAAGCATTTAGCAATATGTTCTGATGGCAATACATACAAGAACATAAACAAAACGCAAACGGTAAAGAAATTAGAAAAGAAAAAACGCAGGTTACAGCGTTCCATATCAAGAAAATATGAGAAAAATAAGAAAGGAGCAAATTACTGTAAAACAAGTAACATTATAAAAAGAGAAAAAGAACTTTTAAAACTAAATCACAGACTAACAAATGTTCGTCAAAACTATTTACACCAAACAACATCTGAGATAGTGAAACGAGAACCAAGTTTCATTTGTATTGAAGATTTGAATGTAAGTGGAATGATGAAGAATAAACATTTATCCAAAGCAGTACAACAGCAAGGTTTTTATGAATTTAGAAGACAGATTGAATACAAGGCTATGTGGAACAATATACCAGTTGTTATAGCCGATAGATTTTTTCCAAGTTCTAAATTATGTAGTTGTTGTGGAAGTATTAAAAAAGATTTAAAGTTGTCTGACCGTATTTACAAATGTGAATGTGGAAATGTAATTGATAGAGATTATCAGGCGGCTTTGAATCTAAAACAGTATGGAGAAAATGTCCTAAAACAACAATCTGTAGCATAACACTTTCAAGTTATTACAGATATGTACTGATACGTTAGTCAGGAATTTATGCCTATGGAGTGTACAAGAACTTGCGAGTAGATTATGAGAAATCATGTCAAAAGCATATACGATGAAGTAGGAATGAAACATAAAGGTTTATAACTTTTTATAAGTTTTCAGTAACGGTGAAACATTTGCTTAGAAAACCAGCATTGCAATATCCACACGCAGAAGTTGTAAATCCAAATGAGAAAGTTGATTTTCAATGTGAATTACAATCAAGCGGAAAGATTGCAAAAGCACGATTAATGATAGATGACAACAACTATGAATATTACTTTGATAATTTTGATATACAAAATTTGCAAGAAAATAATTATAGTTCGTTGGTTACATACCCTATTAAGAATAACATTCCAACATATAAGATATACAAATCGGACAACAATAGAACAAGTAATGAAACCACGTTTTCATTCGCCGCCGGTGAAATGTATACTTGGAAGATGAGAATATATGAGGACGATACCAAGTTTAATGAGGACGATACCAAGTCTAATTATGTGCCGTCTTCTTGGATTGGTAAAGGTACTGTTATGGAAATTTTATCAGGGGCTGAGTCCGCAGGATCTAATAAAGGAACATATTACGGTTTGAATAGTTCTGAAATGAATGGGAATCGAATTCTAAAGATAAATCCTCATACGCAAATGTATTTTAAGGATTGTACATTAACCAAAACTTCCGATGATAATCCACACAAAGAATTATGGACACGATATGATGAAAATGCGAACTACTATATTAAGGTTGGGAATACGTTTGCAAAAATCAAAAAATATTATTACTTTTTGCCAAAATATGACGCATATAAAAAAGACCCTGAGAGATGCGACAAGACAGTCAAATGGTTCAACTCAACGGATGATTTAGATACATATGGTGAACCTAAATTTGGTTATGCGGTTGTAAGTGGTAAACTTAAGGTTTCTGTCAATGATACATATACAATATATTGTAATTACATAGATACAGACCAATATTACTTTGACACAAACACACCTCCTGAGATTAATTTATATGAAAACTTTACAAGTGTAAATGGTGAAAATGTGACAAGAGAGATAGATTTATCTGAAAACACGCAACTTGCTCCCCTATCCTTATCATATAGCAATTTGCATATCACTGGTGAGTATTTACAATCCGAAGGAATAAGTGTTAGTCATTATAGTTTTCTTTTAGAAAGACGTGAATCGGATACAAAATATTCGACAGTTGCTTATTCAAATAATATATATTCTACAATTATAAATTGGCAGTATGATAGATTTATAAGTGGTAATGAGTATAGATTGACATTATCTTTAACAGATAGTGTTGGTGCGACATATGAAAAGATAATTTATCTTTCAACGGGATATAATTCTGTTTCCTACCCTACCAATTTAAAAATTGAGCCATACAGAAAACATAATTCATTGATTGTAGATTTTAGTGAATTACATTCAATTACCGAAAATGAAAAAATTAAGAACGGACATCAGTTTATTGCTTATAACGAAAGCACTGATAAAATTGATACTACTTTGGAGATTCCTAATAATTCGTGCCATGTTGATAAAGGTAATTCTCTCACTTATGATTCAATTGACGGCGAAAAAGAGTTATCATTCGGTACGAATACTGTATATACAACCTTTAGAGTTGACACTGATTATACCGGCAGAATATTTGAAGTGACAGCTGATAATGGAATAATAACAACGTTAGACTGGGACGGTATTTATTTTAGAATATATGTTGGCACTGAAGATAATAATGGCGTGAGATTAGAACCGTATTCTCCTTATGAAAATTGGAATAACAAAACGAACGAAAAAAAGATACAGGCAATTAATGAGGCATTAGCAAAAGAGGAAACGAATTATTCTATTCCTTACTTATATATGGACGGACAAATTAATTATGGAGACAGTGTATATTATCACACTGAAACTCCTATAAGCGAGCAGACATGGCTTGTAATTATAGATACGGAAGGAGAACGTGCATATTTTAAGAATATATCTGATAAAAACAGTGAATTTGTAGAAAGAAAGTGGGGCGTTTATTAATGGCAAAAGTAAAATTATTCGGCGGTGTAACGTACTGTGCTTTTGGCGTTGATGAAGGCTCGCATTCACAAGAAATGATACAAACACCACCTACGCAAACATACGGTAATTATAATTGGAACACTGACACGAGAATGTTGGCAAATTTCAATGACAGTTTGTCTGGTAGTAATTTTGATGGCTCATATGAAAACATAGACCATTTTGAAGTATATAAAACACTTGGAGAATCAAATAGATTGCACAAAGTTTGTCAAACAGAGAATTCTACTCAACGTGTAGTAGAAGATTTTACGGTTGGCGACTTATGTGATTACAAGTATAACATTTTTGCTGTTTGTAAGAATACGATGACAGTTAACGATACGGAAGTTAATGTTGAAACTATCTCTCCTTTTGTGTCTGATAAGATTCAATTACATAGAGGTGTTATATCTGTCATAGGACTTGTTCCAACGGATAAAGAAAACACTTATACCATAGACGAAGATAACATATGGCAATTAGATATTAATGTTACTAATGATGGTTATACATTAAATACTGACAAGACGTTCTATCAGACCCAAAATGCCTATGGCAAAGCGACTGGCGGTAATCGAAAGCAAAGAACAATGTCTATTACAGGATTGCTTGGTAAAATAGATTGCTCTGGCGACAATCAGTATGTAGATACATATGATGATATTATAAATTGGGAGAATTTCGTATCAAGCAACAGTTTGAAAATGCTCATAGATTTAAGAGGATTGATTACTATTGGAGATACAGATGCTAATCCAACATTTCAATATGATACAAATGACAATCACGATGTTTCTGTTACGTTCACATTTAATCAGTTAAATGATATTGATGCGGTTGATGTGTTGGGTATGACATTGCCGATTAATCCATTGTATTATGAATATTTAGCGGATAGCGAAGGAGCTTTGTTGAAAGATACAGTTGAAGTTGATTCGAATAATAAATATCACGAATACCTTGCTTCTCCCCTTTTGGACGGTGGTTTAACATGAACATATACAAGAACGGATATGTAGTTGACAGTATCCATAATATTAATATTGCAAATATAACAAAACAGGTATATCTAAATTCGTTCAGCAAACTTGGGTTTGAGAGAATACTCAAAGTGTTCAAAGCTGATATAGTTATACCTGTTTTTAGATTGTATTTGTTGGACGAAGATGAAAACATATCAATGGACGCAAGCGATGATTTAATGTCGGCGAGTTTAAGTATTACATATCAGACTGGTCAAAGACGTACAATGAATATTACTCTTGCAAATATAGATAATAAGTGGAAGCCTAAGCCGATCAAGGGACTAATATGGACGGGAAGCAAATTCAGATTTGATTCTGGTATTGTTATTGGTGACACAATATATTGGAAACAACAAGGAGTATTTGTTTTTAAAGACCCTACATTATCAAGAGAAAATTCAAACCAAACAATCTCATTATCATTATGTGATAAGTTTGGCTTATTCGATGGCAGTGTTTATGGAACGACGAGTTTAAAAACAATCATTCCTGTTGGTGTTCCAATGAAGAATGCTTTTACTTCTCTATTGGCAAGCGACAGAGGAAATGGCAAACCATTTGACTTAAAACCAATTATTTTTAATAGTGAATATACGGACATTAATACATATTACACTATAAAGCAAGATGCCGGTACAAAAGTTAGTGAGATATTTACAAGTATGGGCGAAACAATTTCTTCCGATGTTTACTACAACGAATTTGGCAATATGGTTGTTAGTTCTAATGTTAATGAGTTTATATCATCTAACTTCCCTGTTGTATATCGTTTTGAGGAAAACGACAAAGATATTGTGTCGGCAAATGTTGTTTATAATACATCACAAGTCAGAAATAAAGTTGTTGTTAAAGGTGCTATTGCCAACGGTTATCAATTCAGTGCTATTGCCGAAAATAAGAATTTGAAATCAGACTATTGTATTCAGTATAATGGCGAAATACCAGAAGTTATAAATGATAGTAAACTATATGCTGATTCATTGTGTATGTCACGAGCAATGTATGAATTGATTAATTTTAGTCGTGGTACGAAAACATTGAATTTATCTTGCACATATAATCCTATATTCGATGTCAACCAATCTGTTATGGTTAATTATCCAAGCTTGGGTATTAACAACGAAAACTATGTCATTGACTCTATTTCAATGAATATGGATAGTGGTGCAACGACATCTTTGACAATGACAAATATTAACGAGGTGATCTTTTGATAGACAAAGAGGAAGAAAAAATAGATTTTAATGATGAAACAGTTATTGCATATGTAAATATGATACGTCAAATTATCCAAAGTGAAGTTTCAACATATTTAAAAAATCAGAATATTGAAACATTTGAGGATTTAAAAGTGCAAAGCGTTTCTGATGACGGATTACACGCAACATTGAAAGATACGACTACAAAGGAAGTATATGAAAATATACCTAACTATACAAATATAAAAATCAAACCAAATGATTTTGTCCGAATGTATATTAGTAATCAAGGATTAAAAAAATATATTGGACAAACCTTTGGTTCAAGAACAGAATATCTATGTCAAACAGAAAAGGACGGTGATAAATAATGGCTGATTTACATATAGACACAAGCAATGTTACGCTGATGGGTGAATTTAAAAGTGCAATTGAAGATTATGTTCAAAAATACGTAAATGTGACTCTTGGCGGAACACATAAAGAAAAAGCTGATAGTAGTTGGAAATTTGAAGGCGGTACGGCTGAGAAAACCCATGATTTGTACATGTATATTCCTTGTGGTATATCAACGTCAAGTAATCATTGGGGAGTTATTAATATTAAGAGGAACGATGTTGAATATAAGACAGATGGTGTTCAAATCTTCTTTTGGTTTAACGGCACAGATTTTCAATACAGTTTGAATACTAAAAGAATTTATGAATTTACTCGTAGTTCAAGCGATAATCAAAGTGTTGAGAGCGTTACTTATGCCAATAACACTATTACAATAAAAGTAACAAACCATTCGAGTGATTCATATTATCCGTCTGCTTCATTTAGTGTAGATTATCATATTTGGTAGAAAGGAGTGATTAAATGGCACATATTGATTTAAAAAAAGATGCACATATTTTTATTCAAACAGGTGTGACTATTCAAAACTTATTGAACTTGGTTCAATCATTTGAAACAAATGAACTTGAAGAGTTAAGAGACCTTATTAACGTAATCAAAGATATTGACACAAATGATGATAATGCAGATTTTAAGCAACAACTGATTAATGCTATTAACAATGCAGTAATGGAAAATGAAGTTGTAGATACTTTAGATAAAGATAGTACCTATCCTCCACAAGCTACAACTGTAAGAAAAGCACTGAATGGCATAACGGATAAAATTGCTCAAATTGTTAAAAATGTTCAAGATGAAACACAAGAAAGACAAAATAATGATTCATCACTGAACACCTTAATTTCGACCGAAACAAGCGAACGAAAATCTGATGTTCAATCTATTAATGAAACACTTTCTTCTAAAGCAGATAAAACAACCTTGTATGGTGCAGGGATAAGCACACACACAATAACCCATAGTCTTGAAAAAGCAGATTTAATTATAAGTATTAATACATCATATGGCAATGGGTATGTGACAATAGATGGTGAAACCGTAAAAAATAAAATTCTTATGGATGGTTTAACTATTCAATCAGAATCAATTTCTGCAACATTTTCGGCGGAAAAAGGTGAAGAAGGAGAAAAATATATAAATCTTCTTTATTCAACCGAAACAGGCAAGCTTGATTTGGAAGTTACAGAACAGCCTGAACCAGGAAATTTTGCAAAGATGGATGTAACATATATGAAAGCAACAATTTCTGAAATGTATGCAAGAAGAATGTATTTTGATGGATTGAATACTTTGACATCATTGGCTACAAAAAATAAAAATTCATTTTTAGAAGCAATCAATGAATTAGTAGCCTCTGATACTTCAATTAACAATTCTATAGGCACAATAAAAAAACAATTAGAAAATACAACAACAACCGGTATATGGCACTATGGTACACTATTAACCCATACAACAAATGTAAATGATGTTGCCAATAATGACATTCCTGCAAATGTAGGGGACTTTTATCTTAACTCTAATACATTCTCAGTGTATTTCTGTGTCGGTGACAATAAAGGTAATCACAACTGGTTATATATCGGCAATTTAGCCGGCAGTTTTGATTACTCAAACTATGCTAGTGTTAATTCTCCACATTTTGAAGGAATACCAACAGCACCTACTCCGTCTGTATCAAATAATTCACGACAAGTCGCTACAACGGAATATGTGAGAAGTGCTATTGATAAATATGCAAGTGGAAATGGTCTCGAAATGATTGATTTAGTCGAGAGACTTAGAGATGATGTTTATGGTAAGCAAATCGTTTGGACGGCTGGTGGCAATATAATGAATTTAACATTACCTGTTCCAAAAATTGTAGATGTTAATTCTGAAAAAGTCAGTATTACGTTTGACAAGGGTATTATTCCATTTAGCAATAATGATATGGGATTATGGAATTTACCATTATCCGCTACTACAGTCGAATTTATTCCTACTTCAAGGAATAAAACTTAC
>ENA-ORLW01002517-ORLW01002517.1-human-gut-metagenome-genome-assembly--contig:-NODE-2517-length-16309-cov-4.386644_pt1 | contig 16309 bp, 20 predicted proteins | sample MGYA00243017_ERZ508829 | MGnify/ENA primary metagenome ERZ508829 (study PRJEB26277, sample SAMN04329776) | human gut metagenome | biome: human-associated habitat | host: Homo sapiens | place: USA...
AAAAAAGGTTGATATTTTAAAAAAAATAAAGTAAAATCTATAAAGAATGTTCATAGCAACAAATTATTATAAATAAAGTGAAAGGAATGCTAAAAATGAAAAAGGTAAAAATATTAACAATTGTATTAGCAATAATATTAGTAACATTAATTGCGTTTGGAGGAATATATCTTCCAACACAAAATAGAATGGAAAATAAAGTTAAAGATTATGAGCTAGGAAGAGAGCTAGACAGTCAAAGAGTTATTGAATTAAAAATAAAAGAAAATTCAACTGATAATTCTGAAGAAAATTCATCTGAAGAAACAACAGACTCTGGAAATACAGAAGAAACAGAAAAGTCTGAAGAAACAACATCAACAGAAAATGAATCAACAGAAAATAAATTAACAGAAAAAGATTATGAAAACGCAAAAAAGATAATGGAAAAAAGATTACAAGCATTAGGTGCACAAGATTATACAATATCATTAGATAAAGAAAACGGAACTGTTAGAGTAGAATTAGCAGAAAATGATAATGTTGATATGTATATATATTATTTATATGCAAGTCAAAAAATAACAATAAAAGACACAGATTCTAAAGATATCCTTTTAAACGATGAGATGATAAAAGGAGCAAAATATTCATATACATCAGATAGTAAAGGAGCATACCAAGTATATGAAGAAATAGAGCTAACAAAAGATGGACAAGCAAAACTAAATGAATTATTGAATGATTATGCATTATTAGTAACAGATGTGACAGAAATAGAAAATGCAAAAAAGGCAAGTGAATCTGAAAGTACAAAAACAGAATCAACAAGTGAAGAAAATACAGAATCAACAGAAAACACAGATGAACAAAATACAGAAAGTACAGAAACACAAAGCACAACAGAAGAAACATCAAGTAATTCAGAAACAACAAAGAAAACAGCAAAATTATATGTAAATGATACAACATATGATATATCAAAAATAGAAAAAGGAAAAATAACAGTAAAAATAGGAGCATCATCATCAAATACAACATCAGTAAATAATAATATATCAAAAGCTGCAGAGATAGCTATGCTAGAAAATGCTGGAAAATTACCAGCAGACTATGAAGTTGATACAAATAGATATGAATATTCAAGTATAACACAAAAAGAAATTATTTATTTTGCAATCGTAATGATAGCAATATTAGTAATAACATTATTAGTATATTGTGTAATATACAAAAAATCAGGAATATTAGCAAGTATATCATTTGTTGGATTTGTAGCATCATTCTCATTATTAATAAGATATACAAATGTTGCAATTTCAATAGAAGGAATAAGTGCAATAATAATTGTTATGATAATTAATTTAATAATAAATAGAGAAATATTATCAAAAACAAAGAAAATGAATTTAGTAAATGAAGCTGTAAAATCAACATATAAAAACATATATTTAAAATTAATACCAGTTGGAATATTAACAATTGTATTCTGTTTATCTAAATGGGAAAGCTTAAGTAGTTTTGGAATGATAATGTTCTGGGGATTAGTTTTAACAGCAATTTATAATGTAATAGTAACAAGAACATTATTAAATTTAAAAGAGAACAAATAATATAAGATAATATAAGAAAGGAGAAAGTACTAACTTGAATAAAGTTAGTACTTGCTAGAAAAAATGAAAAAGAAAAATGTAATTATATTAGCAATAGCAATGATAATAGTAATTGCTGGGGTTATAGTAGCATCTACAATTGGTTTTAATAAGCAATTAAGATATCAAGATAGCCAAAAAATAGATATATATGTAGCAAGTGAAGTAGATGTTGATAAAATTAAAAGTATAGCCAATGAAGTACTTGGAAAACAAAATATGGTTCAAACAATAGAAATATATCAAGATATGGTAACAATAAGAGCAAAATCTATATCAGATGAACAAAAAGATTCAATAGTAAATAAAATTAAAGAAAACTATGAATTTGAACAAACTGCAGAAAAAACAGAAATAAAAGATATTCCAGCTACAAGAATAAGAGACATGTTTAAAAAATATGTTTTGCCATTTGTATTATCATTTATAATAATATTAGTATATATGGTTGTAAGATATCGTCAAAAAGGTATTTTAAATGTTTTTGCTCAAACAATGGCAATTCCGGTACTTTGCGAGATACTATTAATTAGTTTAATAGCAATTACAAGAATACCAGTAGGAGTATATACACCAACATTAGTATTGGTAGTATATTTAGCATCTATAACATATACAGTTATAAAAGTAGAAAAACAAGCAGACAAAAACTAATAAGGATATCTTTCAAATAAATATTTTATGATATCATTTGAATTTGCTGGTGAAACTTTGATAAAAATATTCTTATCAAGGGTAATCCACATAATTAAATTAAAAGAATGAATATTGTCGATAAATGCGGCAACAATTTCAGAAATTTCAATAGGATTAGAAAAATCTTTTTGCCAAATATTAGATTTTTCTAATTCTATTTTTTTATTTAGAAATTTATTCAAAAATTTTTCTATATCACCATCTTTTTTTGATAATAACATAACTTTTGCATTCATATTATAATCCTTTCAATAAATATTATTTGATAAAAAAATAAAAATATTCAATAGAATAAAATTATAATAAAAGAGCATAATAAAAATGTTCTAATTTTTATTTAGTATGAAAAATTGTAGAGTATATGATTTTTCAGTACAGATTTATTTAGAATGATAGTTTGGAAGAATGTGTTATGAGTTTTTAATAATATAAGAAAGGAATAGAAATTATCATGGAAAAAAATCAAAGAATAAATTGCACAGTTCAAAGTTGTGCATATCAAGACAAAAATTCAAAATGTTGTACACTACATGCAATTAATGTAGTTCCTACACCAAATAACAATTCAATGCAATCAGATGAATCAAAATGTGGAAGTTATGAATATAACAATAATTACTAAAAAATAATATACAATCTTGACAAAGTTTTGAAATAGAAATAAAATACTCATGTAATAATACAAAAAGAGGAGTGATTAATATGCCATTAGTAACAACTAAGGAAATGTTTGAAAAATCAATGAAAGAAGGGTTTGCAATTGGTGCATTTAATGTAAATAATATGGAATTAATACAAGGAATTGTTGATGCAGCTGCTGAAAACAATTCACCAGTTATATTACAAGCATCATCAAGTGCAATAAAATATGCTAGAATTAATTATTTAATGAAAATGGTTGAGGCTGCTGTAGAGGAACATCCAAATATTCCGATAGCAATACACTTAGACCATGGTCCTGATTTTGAAACATGTAAAATGTGTGTAGACAATGGATTCACATCTGTAATGTTTGATGGTTCAAAATATGATTTTGAAGAAAATATCAGACTAACAAAAGAAGTTGTTGATTATGCACATGCACATGGAGTTGTTGTAGAAGCAGAATTAGGGAAATTAGCAGGAATTGAAGATGATGTAAATGTATCTGCATCTGATGCAATGTATACAGATCCAGCACAAGCTGAAGAATTTGTAAGGAGAACAGGAGTTGATTCATTAGCAATAGCAATTGGAACAAGTCATGGAGCCTATAAGTTCAAAGGTGAAGCAAAACTTAGATTTGATATTTTAAAACAAATTAAAGAAAGAATTCCAAATACACCGATAGTATTACATGGAGCTTCAACAGTAATTCCAGAATTAGTAAATATGTGTAATGAATATGGAGGAAATATTCCAGGAGCTAAAGGTGTACCTGATGAAATATTACATGAGGCAAGTATTTCAGGAGTTTCAAAAATAAATGTAGATACAGATTTAAGACTTGCAATGACAGCAGGAATTAGAAAAGTATTTGTAGAAGATCCAAGTGCATTTGACCCAAGAAAATATTTAATTCCAGCAAGAGAATTAGTAAAAGAAACAGTTTCACACAAAATGAAAGATGTATTTGGTTCAGCTAATAAAGCATAGAAAGAAAATAGAGACATTACTTAAATAATAAGTAAGTCTCTATTTTTTCTTAACTATTATCTCGTATTTTTTGTCTCATAGCTTTTTGCATTCTTCTTTCAGCATCTTTTTTGGCAATATCTTGACGTTTATCATAAAGTTTTTTTCCTTTTCCTACTCCTAATTCAAGTTTGACTAAACTTCCTTTGAAATATAAAGAAATAGGAACTAAAGAATAACCGTCAATTTTTACTTTTGAATATAATTTTAATAATTCTCTTTTGTTTAATAATAATTTTCTATCTCGTAAAGGGTCTTTGTTATAAATATTTCCATGTTCATAAGGACTTATGTGCATAGAATATATATAACATTCTCCATCTTTAAAACCAGCATAACTATCTTTTAAATTTACTTTTCCAGCTCTTATAGATTTTATTTCTGTTCCAGATAAAACAATTCCAGCTTCATATTTATCTTCTATATTGAAATTATGGTAAGCAACTGGATTTTTTGCTATTAATTTTGTATCCATAGTTTTTATTCCTTTCGAAGATATTGTACTCTAAAAAGTGGAAAAAATCAATAATTACACATTTATTTTTTCATTAGAATCTTCATATTTTGTTAAGTCAATTTGATCTAATGAATTTTGAATACAACTAACTATAACATTATTAAAACTCATATTTTCTTTTTCAGCAATTTTTTTTAGTGTATCATTCATTGTTTCTGGCAAACGTATAGAAATTTTCACATTACTTTTTTTATATTTTGATATTTCAAACATAATTGTTCCTCCAATTTTTTTGTTAATTGTCTCACAAAAATATTTCAAAAAATACCTGACAAATGTATTGTACTTTGAGTAAGGGTATGGTATAATTTAATTAGATGTTACTAAAGAAAGGGGAAAAATAACATGAGAAGAGAAAGAGGAATAACAACAATAGGTTTAGTAGTAACAATAATAGTAATGTTAATATTAGCAGGAGTAACAATATCTTTGATGCAAGGAAATTCGGGAATAATTTCAAAAGCAGATGAGTCCAAAAGTCAGACTGAAAGAAAAGAAGTAATAGAAAAAGCGAAGATGACAGTATCTGAAAAGGTAGTTAATAATGGAGGAAATGAATTAACAAGAAGTGAATTAAAGGAGATATTAGAACAATATTTTATAAATGTTCCAGAAGATTATACATTGGAAACAATATTAAAAACAAAAGAAGAGAATGGAAAGTATGAAATAAAAGTATCTGAGATATATGATAGAGATATAATGACAGAAAATGAAGAAACAGATGGTAGTACAGAAGTAGTACCACCAACATCAAGTACTAATGTGGAAAATGGAAATAGTGGCAATACAGGAAGTGGTGGGAATACAGGAGGCACAGGTAATACAAATAGTGAAAGTACATCAGGAGGAAATAGTAATAATACAGGAAATGGTGGAAGTAATTCAACAGAAATAGATGTAACAAAAGTAGAAATGGATAAGCAAACAGCAACAGTAGATATAAATGGAGAAAATACAGTACAATTAAATGCAAAAGTAATTCCAAGTAATGCAAATAAAAACACAGAAATAACATGGATAAGTAAGAAAAAAGCAGTAGCAAGTGTAAATCAAAAAGGATTAGTAACAGGAAAGACAGTAGGAAATTCAATGATAATGGCAACAAGTCAAAATGGATATAGTGCTGAATGTTTAGTAGTATGTCAAGCAAAAATTACAGGAATAAAAATAAATCCAGTAACAGCTAATATGACAGTTGGACAAAAAATAACATTAACAGCAACAACAAGTCCAGAAATAGTAACAGAAAAGGTAACATGGAAAAGTAGAAATGAAGATGTAGCAAAAGTAGATAATAATGGAAATGTAACAGGAATAGGAAAAGGAGTAGTAGAGATAATAGCACAAAATCCAGGAGGAACAATACAAGCAGTATGTACAGTAACAGTAAAAATAAATCCAACAGAAATAAGATTAAATTACTCTAAATTAGTATTAGATAAGAATTCATCAAATATACCGAAATTGGAGGCAACAATATTGCCAGATACAACATATGTAAATAATAGCATAGTATGGGATAGTAGTAATAAAAATGTAGTTACAGTAGAGAATGGAAATCTAACATTAATAGAAAATGGAGAAGCTCAAATAACAGTAAGCACAGAAAATGGATTAACAGCGACTTGTGATGTGGTAGTTGAAACATCAATAATAAGTATAGCAGTAAGTTCAACGAGTAAAAAGATGGAAGTTAATCAAACTGCTCAACTAACAGCAACAGTAACTCCAGCAGATGCAACAGAGAAAGTACAGTGGACAAGTAGTAATACAGATGTAGCGACAGTAAATAATACAGGGCTTGTAACAGCAAAAGCATCAGGAACAACAACAATTACGGTAAAAAATTCTGATGGAAAAAAATCAGCTACATGTGTGGTTGATGTTACAAGACAAGTAAGCACAAGTGAAAGCTATGTAGGATATTATGCAGATGTAGACGGAGATGGAACAGTAGATGGAATAATATTTGCAGACTTATTGCATGGAAAAACAGGGCAATGGGGAGATGGTTTATTGATAAATGGTGATGTAACATATACAATACCAACAATAGAAAGTACAAAAGTAAAAAGTTATAAAATAAGTCAAAAAGATTATACAAATCAACTAGGAGGAACAGCAAAAATCTTAACCCAAGCAGGAGAAGGAGAAAACAGATTTTATGTATTGGCATTATCAGATGCTGGGAACTGTCAATTAGCTTGGCTAGGTCATTATCAAAATGCATATGTTGGAAATGGTTGGGATGTACCAAGTAAATCGCAATGGGCAATGTTTCTTGACCAACTAGGTATTACAAAATCAAACTACACAAATTATGGATTAAGTAACGAGTATTGGACTTCAAGTGGAACCGTTAATTCAGATACACATTATTGGGTAAGTATAGAGGGAGGATATTTTAGTGTTAATGGAAAATATAAATATGAAGTTGTGGATGAGTATAATTATGTACGTTTATACAAGAAATTTTAAATACATGTAATCTTATATAAAATAGTTTATTTACTTTTTATAAAGAATAACTGCCTAATATTGAAATTTTAAACTAAATCTTTGATTTTTAGATATATGTATGGTGCATTTGTGTAGATGGTATAGTGCAATGGAAGAAAATTTTATTTGCAAATATAAAAACAAGTAAATGTGAGATAATATAAAAATATTGAGTATATCGAAATAACTGTGTAAAACAAGAACAAAATTAAAATGGTTGAAAATTTAAATTCTTTATGATAAGATAAAAACATCAAAAAAGTTACAAAAAGAAAGGTAACAAACAAATGAAAATAGGAATAGATATAGGCGGAAGCCATGTAGGAATAGGGCTAGTAGACGAATTCGGAAATATACAACAGAAGAAAGAAAAATATATAGTAGAAAAAATCGAAAACGAAAGTCAAATAAATAAACAAAATTTAAAAGAAGAAATAACACAATTCATAATACAAACAATAAAAGAATATCAAAAAATGGACTTTGTGGAAAATGTAGGAATAGCAGTACCAGGAACAGTAAATCAAACAACAATTATAAAAGCAGTGAATTTAGGAATAGAAAATTATGAAATAACACCAATAATAGAAAAAGAAACAGGAACAAAAGTAAAATTAAAAAATGATGCAAAATGTTCAGCATTAGCAGAACAAAAATATGGAAATTTTAGTGAATGTGAAAATGGACTATTTCTATGTATTGGAACAGGAGTAGGTGGAGCTGTAATATATAATGGAAAAGTATTAGAAGCTAAGGAAGTGCCAGGATTTGAATTTAGCCATATGATAATACAGAAAAATGGATTACAATGTAATTGTGGAAAAAGAGGTTGTTTTGAAATATATGCAAGCCTAAAGCGATTTAAGGAAAAAATTGCATATGAATTCAATTTAACAACTCTTAGAAATGAAGAAGTAATAAAAATTATATTAAATAATAAAGATGATGTAAGATTAAAATATTTCTTAAATGAATATATAGAAAACTTAGCAATAGGAATATCAAATCTGATTAATATATTTGAACCAGAAAAAATATTAATAGGAGGAGGATTTACAGAATATAAAGAAATATTACTAGAACCATTAAAACAACAACTTTTAACAGGAAACTTGCTATTTAACAAAAGAAATGATATAATAATTCAGCTTGCAAAATTCAAAAACGATGCAGGAATTATAGGAGCAACTCTAATATAAAAAGGAATGAAATGAAATGAAAAAAAGAGTATCATTTATTACATTAGGATGTAAAGTAAACCAATATGAAACAAATGCTATGATGCAAAAATTTCAAGAAAACGGATATGAAATTGTAGAAATAGATAATGTATCAGATATATGTGTTGTAAATACATGTACAGTTACAAATATGTCTGACAGAAAATCAAGACAAGCCTTAAGAAAAGTAAAAGATAAGAACAAAGATGCAATAATAGTAGCAACAGGTTGTTATGCTCAAAGTTCAAAAGAAGAACTAGAGAAGATGCCTGAAATTGATGTTGTACTTGGAAACGAAGAAAAAAGAGATATAGTAAAATATGTAGAAAAATATTTTGAACAAAATCAAAAATTAACAGCAGTTCAAGATATATCAGTCCAAAAAGAATTTGAAGATATGGGACAAATTTCATATACTGAAAAAATAAGAGCAGTAATAAAAGTACAAGATGGATGTAACCAATTTTGCTCATATTGTATAATTCCATATGCAAGAGGAAGAGTGCGCAGTAGAAAAATAGATAGTATAATAAAAGAAATAGAACAAATTGCACAAAAAGGAATAAAAGAAGTTGTAATAACAGGAATACATCTTGCATCATATGGAAAAGACTTTGAAGAAAATATAGGTCTAATAGATTTATTAGAAGAAATAAATAAGATAGATGGAATAGTAAGAATAAGATTGGGCTCATTAGAACCAAAAATAATAACAGAAGAATTTATGCAAAGACTAATAAAACTTGAAAAAATATGCCATCATTTTCATCTATCATTACAAAGTGGATGTGACAATACATTAAAAAGAATGAATAGAAAATATACAACAAGTGAATTTGAAGAAATTGTTCAAAGATTAAGAAAATACTATAATGATGTAATTTTAACAACAGATATAATAGTTGGATTTCCAGGAGAAACTGAAGAAGACTTTGAAACAACATATAATTATTTGAAAAAAATAAACTTTTATAAAATGCATGTATTTCCATATTCACCAAGAAAAGGAACAGTTGCAGCAAAAATGCCAGATCAAATACAAGGTGATGTAAAAGAAAAAAGAAGTAAAAAATTAATTGAATTATCAAATGAAAATCAAAAACAATATAATCAAAATTTAATTGGAAAAGATGTAGAAGTATTATTTGAAGAAAAAAATAAAGAAGGATATTATAAAGGACATACTCAAAATTATATATTAGTAGAATATAAAACAGATGAAGAATTAGAAAATAAAATAGTAAAAGTAAATATAAAAAAAGCAGAAGTAGAATATGTTATTGGATAGATATGTTACAATTGTAATATTTTTGTAATATAAACTTAATATAAAATAACTTGAAAAAAATACACATCTATTATATAAATATAATAGAAAAAATAAACACAAAGGAGGAAGAAATATGGCAAATATAGAAAAAGTTTCAGGTGTTTTTGGTGGAATAAAAACAGATGAACCAATTCAAAATTGTGGAAATAATGGAATCGGAATCGAAAATGCAATAAACATAAATGGTGAGAATACAATTAATAATTCAAGTACAGGAACAAACTTGCCTGCAAAAAATACTTTTTGGAATAAAGTAAAATCAGTATTATTCTATGATATAAAAGTAGAATTAACACCATATGAACAAAAAGTAGAAGATGAAGTAAATGAATTTTTACATCAAGAAGTTACTTGGACAAAAGTTAAAAATTTCTTATTTCAAGAAGTAACATTTGGAAAAAAGAAAAATTTGTAGAATGAAATAATAAAAAAAGGAAAAAATAGCAAGAAAGACTTGCTATTTTTTATGTTTTAGAGTAAAATATAGTCGTCAAAAAAGGGAATAATCCCAAAAAGAGAAGGAATAGCTACAAAAATTAGGCTAGAACCTCAAGAAAGGAAAGAAAAAATATGAATATAATTATGTTAGGAGCACAAGGAACAGGAAAAGGAACTGTTGCAGGATTAATCAGTGAACAAACAGGATTACCACAAATATCAACAGGAGATATATTCAGAAAAAATATAAGTGAGAAAACACCACTTGGAGTAGAAGCTGACAAATATATATCAAAAGGAAATTTAGTACCAGATGATATAACTGTACCAATGGTTGAAGACAGATTAACATGGGATGATGCTAAAAATGGTGTAATATTAGACGGATTTCCAAGAACAATAGAACAAGCAGAAAAACTAGATAAAATCTTAGCTAAGAAAGGTGAAAAAATAGATTTAGTAATAAATCTAGTAACACCAAAAGAAGAGATAATAGATAGGATGCTAACAAGAAGAGTTTGTACAAATCAAGATTGTAAAGCAACATATAATATAAAATTACATCCACCAGTAAAAGAAGGAATCTGTGACAAATGTGGTTCACCACTAAAACAAAGAGCTGATGACTCAGATCCAGAAGCAATAAAAAGAAGATTAGAAATTTATGAAGAAAAAACAAGCCCATTAGTAGAATATTATAAAGAAAAAGGTGTACTAAGAACAGAAACAGTTAGTATATCAATAAATAGAATGGGAAAAGATGTTGCAAATGATGTTGTAAGAGACATAAAAAAATAGTCTAAATAGCTTGCTTAAATATAAGCAAGCTACATATTAATATTAGTATTGTGCCTAAGGAAAAAGACGCAAGTTTGTTAATACGCATCTAGTTTTGAAATAAACAATTTTTTCGAAACTACAAATTATATATTTTGAAGGGAAGAATAAAAATGGTAACAATAAAATCAAAAAAAGAAATAGAATTAATGAGAGAAGCTGGAAGAGTAACAGCTTTAACACATAAAGCAATAGAAGAAGCAATAAAACCAGGAATGACAACAGCAGATATAGACAAAATAGCTGAAGAAACAATGAAAAAAAATGGAGCAATATCAGCAGAAAAAGGATATGATCCAGGAATAAGAGGAATACCACCATATCCAGCATCAACATGTATTTCAGTAAATGATGTAGTAATACATGGAATTCCATCAAAGAAAACAATAATAAAAGATGGAGATATAGTAAGTGTAGACTTAGTTGCATTAAAAAACGGATATAATGGTGATGCAGCAAGAACATTTATGGTAGGAAATGTATCACCAGAAGCCAAAAGACTAGTAGAAGTAACAAAACAAGCATTTTTTGAAGGAATAAAATATGCTAGAAAAGGAAATAGAATTGGAGATATTTCACATGCAATTGGAGAATATGTAAAATCACAAGGATATTCTGTAGTAAGAGAATTTGAAGGACATGGAATAGGAAAAGAAATGCATGAAGAACCAGAAATACCAAATTACGGAAGAGCTGGAAGAGGAATAAGACTTGAACCTGGTATGACATTGGCAATAGAACCAATGGTAATTGCAGGAAAACCAGATATTTGGGAATTAGAAGATGGATGGACAATTGTAACACAAGATGGAAGTTTAGCAGCACATTATGAAAATACAATTTTAATTACAGAAAATGATCCAGAAATATTGACAATCATTTAAAAGTGTTATATAATAAATGAGTTAAAACCCAATTTCTACGAAAAATTGGCAAAAAAGTAAGAAAAATCTAAATACAATAACATGTTTTTAGAATTTTATTGCTCTTTAAGAAGGAGGAAAAAAACTTGGCAAAGGAAGATGTTATAGAAGTAGAAGGAGTAGTTGTTGAAACACTACCAAATACAACTTTTAAAGTAGAACTTGAAAATGGACACCAAATATTAGGCCATATTTCAGGAAAACTAAGAATGAACTATATAAAAATATTACCAGGAGACAAAGTAAAAGTTGAACTATCACCATATGACTTAACAAGAGGAAGAATTACTTGGAGAGCAAAATAAAATTTAAAAAACATATTGGAATTTATGAAGAATATTATAAAATAAATTTGAAACGTAAATTAACCCAATTATATAAAAATCAAGTTTGAAGACACAACTTAATTCACAAGGCGAAGGTCATTCCTTAGCCCAAGTGGAATGCGGCAAGCTAAGGAATGTCTGAAGACAATTTAAGGAGGTGCAAAGAAATGAAGGTTAGACCATCAGTAAAGAAAATGTGTGACAAATGCAAAGTAATAAAAAGAAAAGGTGTAATTAGAGTTATTTGTGAAAACCCTAAACACAAACAAAGACAAGGTTAATTCCTTAAGTTTATAACACAAATAAGGTAGCGGCTGTTTAACATATAGATGTTAACATATCAAATTTGTGTTTATATATATGTCCAATATTAATTTTTAAAGATCTATTAAATTAGATGCATTTCACCTTTAAAAAAAATAAGGACAAACAAATAAAAAATTTGGAGGTGCAAAGAAACATGGCTCGTATAGCAGGAGTAGACTTACCTAAAGAAAAAAGAGTAGAAATAGGACTTACATATATTTATGGTATAGGAGTAGCTAGCTCAAACAAAATATTAGCAAAAGCTGGAGTAAACCCAGACACAAGAGTTAAAGATTTAACTGATGAAGAAGTTAATAGCATAAGAAAAGTTATTGACGAATCATACAAAGTTGAAGGTGATTTAAGAAGAGAAGTAGCTCTTAATATAAAAAGATTAACTGAAATTGGATGCTACAGAGGATTAAGACATAGAAGAAGTCTTCCAGTAAGAGGACAAAGAACTAAAACTAATGCTCGTACAAGAAAAGGTCCAAGAAAATTAGTAAGTAGATCAAAGAAAGATGTAAAATAAGACTTTTAAAACAGTGTAAAACTGTTATATAAGGAGGGAAATAAGAACAATGGCTAACAAAAATGTTGCAAAAAAACCAGTAGCTAGAAGAAATAGAAAAAACATCGATAAAGGTGCTGCACATATTCATTCTAGTTTCAATAATACAATAGTAACAATAACAGATACAAACGGAAATACAATTTCATGGGGAAGTGCTGGAGGACAAGGTTTCAAAGGTTCAAGAAAAAGCACACCATTCGCAGCTGGAGAAGTTGCTGAAAAAGCAGCTAAAGAAGCTATGGAACATGGATTAAAAACAGTTGAAGTATATGTTAAAGGTCCAGGAGCAGGTAGAGAATCAGCAATAAGATCTTTACAAGCTGCAGGATTAGAAATCAGTAGCATCAAAGATGTTACACCAATCCCACATAACGGATGTAGACCACCAAAAAGAAGAAGAGTATAATTTTTTATACTTAGGTGGATTATAAAAAAAGAAATTTAAAATTAAGAATATAAATAAAATATAATGAAAGAGGTGTAAAAGATGGCACGTTATACAGACGAACAATGTCGTATTTGCCGTAGAGAAGGACAAAAATTGTTCTTAAAAGGTTCAAGATGTTATTCTGATAAATGCAGTATTTCTAGAAGAAATTATGCTCCAGGACAACACGGACAAAAAAGAGCTAAACTTTCTGAATACGGAACTCAATTAAGAGAAAAACAAAAAACAAAATCATACTATGGAGTTGGAGAAAAACAATTTAGAGGATATTTCGAAATGGCATCTAATAAAAAAGGAATCACAGGTGAAAACTTACTACAAATATTAGAAAGCAGATTAGATAATGTTGTATATAGATTAGGATTTGGAGCTTCAAGAGCTCAAGCAAGACAACTTGTAAACCATGGACAATTTGCAGTTAATGGACAAAGAGTTGATATACCATCTTACTTAGTTAAAGCAGGAGATGTTATAACAGTAAGAGAAAACAAAAAAGAAAATGGAGCTATAAAAGCAAATATTGAAGCAAATTCAGCAAGACCAGTTCCAGCTTGGTTGGAATTAAATAACGAAACTTTAAGTGGTAAAGTAGTAAGATTAGCATCAAGAGAAGATGTTGATATTCCAGTTGAAGAGCATTTAATAGTAGAGCTTTACTCTAAATAATAGTTTTTAATTAGAAAAATATTAGGAGGTAGAAATGATAGAATTTGAAAAGCCAAATATTGAATGTCTAGAGGTTGATGATAATAACAATTATGCAAAATTTGTATGTGAACCATTAGAAAGAGGATATGGCGTTACAATTGGAAATTCTTTAAGACGTATATTACTTTCATCTTTAACAGGATGTGCATTAACAAGTGTTAAAATTGAAGGTGTTTTACATGAATTTTCAAGCATACCAAATGTTGTAGAAGATGTTCCAGAAATTATAGTAAACTTAAAAAATGTTAGACTAAAATTTACTGAAAACGAAGAAAAAGTTATGAGAATTAACTTTAAAGGAGAGGGAGAAGTAACTGCAGGAGATATCATTACAGATGGAACTGTAGAAATATTAAATCCAGACTTACATATAGCAACTGTTGCTGAGGGTGGACAATTGATTATGGAATTAACAGCAGATATGGGAAGAGGATATTCCCCTTCTGAAAAGAACAAAAAACCAAACCAAGACATATCTGTGCTTCCAATAGATTCAATTTATACACCAGTAAAAAAAGTAAATTATCAAGTAAAAAACACTAGAGTAGGCCAAATGGTTGATTATGATAAATTAATTATAGAAGTATGGACAGATGGAAGCTTAAAAGCTCATGAAGCATTAAGTTTAGCTGCCAAAGTTATGACAGGACATCTAGAATTATTTATAGATTTATCAGAAGCAACAAAAAATACACAAGTTATGATTGAAAAAGAAGAATCTAAGAAAGAGAAAGTATTAGAAACTTCAATTGAAGAATTAGAATTATCTGTACGTTCATTCAATTGCTTAAAGAGAGCAGGAATATCTACAGTAGAAGATTTAACAAATAGATCTGAAAATGATATGATGAAAGTTAGAAATTTAGGAAAGAAATCTTTAGATGAAGTAATTGCAAAATTACATTCATTAGGGCTAAATTTCAGACAAGAAGATGAATAAAATTTAATAAAGAGGTGAAAGAAGTGGCTACAAATAGAAAATTAGGTAGAACAACTGATATAAGAAATGCTATGTTAAAAACTTTAACAACAGATTTAATCTTAAAAGGTAAAGTTGAAACAACAGAAGCTAGAGCAAAAGAAGTAAAAGCTATTGCAGATAGCATAATAGCATTAGCAATAAAAGAAAAAGATAACTTTGAAACAGTAGACGCTAAAGTAGTAAAAGCTAAATTAGATTCTAAAGGTAACAAAGTTACAGAATTAGTAAAAAGCAAAAATGGTAATGAATATCTAAAAGTTGTTAAAGAAGAAACAACTGAAAAGAGACAAAAAGATATGCCATCAAGATTAAATGCTAGAAGAAAAATAATGACAAAATTAAACAAAGTTGAAGGCGAAGATGTAATGGCAAAATTATTCAATGAAATCGCTCCAAAATACGAAGGTAGAGTTGGTGGATATACAAGAATAGTTAAAGCTGGTCCTCGTAGAGGAGATGCTGCTGAAGTAGCTATATTACAATTAGTTTAATTATAAAATTGAATATATATTATCAAGAGTGGAGTAGAGAACGGCTCGTTAATCCCACAGCAACCTGCAGTTTGTAAGGTGCTAATACCGGCAAAGCAAAAGCTTTGAGTGATGATTTTTTTGAAAAAGACTCATAGCAAGCGCTAAGAGTTCTTTTTTTGTTATATTAGAAAGGTTCTATTTTAGACAGATTAAATATAAGAATTTATTATAACTCAAAGTAGAATAATAAATATGAAAGGAAACGAAGAAATATGAGTAAAAAATGGTATTTTACATCTGAAAGTGTAACAGAAGGACATCCAGATAAATTATGTGATTATATATCAGATACAATATTAGATGAAGCATTAAAACAAGATAAATATTCGAGAGTTGCAATAGAAACATTTGCATCTGCAAATCAAATAACAATAGCAGGACAATTAACAACAAATGCAACATTAGATATAGAAAAAATAGTAAGAGATAGAATAAAAGAAATAGGATATGACAGAGCAGACTTAGACATAGATTATAGAACATGTAAGATAGATATAAACATAACAAAGCAAAGCTCAGATATAGCACAAGGTGTAGACATTGGTGGGGCTGGAGACCAGGGGATAATGTTTGGATATGCTTCAGATGAAACAGAAGAATATATGCCATTTGCAATTTCAATGGCACACAAATTGGCAAAAAGACTTACAGAAGTTCGTAAAAA
>ENA-ORLW01002520-ORLW01002520.1-human-gut-metagenome-genome-assembly--contig:-NODE-2520-length-16280-cov-4.878541_pt1 | contig 16280 bp, 17 predicted proteins | sample MGYA00243017_ERZ508829 | MGnify/ENA primary metagenome ERZ508829 (study PRJEB26277, sample SAMN04329776) | human gut metagenome | biome: human-associated habitat | host: Homo sapiens | place: USA...
AAAATCTTTCAAGGTTTTTCACTGTTCAGTTATCAATGTTCGTTGTTGTTATTTCCAACAGCTTGTATATTTTATCACATCTTCAAGTCGTTGTCAACAACTTTTTTATTTTTTCTTTGTTGTCGTTCTTTCGCGGCAACTCTGATATCTTATCATGTCTGTCGCTTTTTGTCAACAACTTTTTGAATCTTTTTATTTGATTCAAAGCGGAGAAGGAGGGATTTGAACCCTCGCGCCGCTGTTAACGACCTGCACCCTTTCCAGGGGTGTCCCTTCGGCCAGCTTGGGTACTTCTCCATATAGCTGCTCAATTCATTTTCTCTCCCGAGAAGTTATGATATTGACACAGAAAAAGAATTCTTTCGAATTCTTTTTCAAACGGCTTAACCGCCTAGCGGAGAGGATGGGATTCGAACCCATGTGCCCTTGCGGACAAACGGTTTTCAAGACCGCCTCGTTATGACCACTTCGATACCTCTCCGTATTCTGTTTTCGCTGTTCATCTGAATCAGCGCAAGACATATATTACCATCCCCGGCTCTTTATGTCAATAACAATTTTTCATTTTTTTTGCTTTTTTTAAAAAAACTTCTGCAATTAACAAATCTTCCGGTGTTGTGACCTTGATATTCTCGTATTTTCCCTGAACAAGCTTGACTTTATGACCGGTAAACCGTTCCACAATCATTGCATCATCCGTGATCCTTTCGCCGGATTCTGCTGCCTGCCACATTTCCCCATATGCTTCCATTAAAAGTTCATAAGAAAAGCTCTGTGGTGTCTGTACCGCCCACAGACAGCTTCTGTCCGGTGTATCCACAGCATAATGTTTTGCATTTCCCACTTTGATCGTATCTTTTACCGGTACACCAATCACACATGCATGCTCCTCTTCTACGGCACGCATGGACAACCGGATTTCCGTTTCATCAATCATCGGACGTGCCCCATCATGGATCAGAACATAGTCGGTGCCCGCAGCTGCTTTTAATCCTTCATATACTGACAGATAACGTTCTTTGCCGCCCGGAATCACCGCGCGGACTTTTCTGAAATCACAAGCCTCTACAATTTCTTTTCTGCAATAGGAAACATCATCTTTTCCTGTTACCAGTATAATATCATCTACCGGACTCTTTTCAAATGCATACAGACTGTAATAGACCAGCGGATGTCCACACAGTTCCATAAACTGTTTGGGTGTATCACTTTGCATTCTTCTTCCACTGCCTGCCGCAAGTACGATCGCTGTATAGCGTTTCCTGTTTTCCATCTGGTCATTCTCCCAATTTCAGATTCGGAACAGCGTTCAGATCCAGCCCTGCACGTTTTCCCGCAATAAAGTCATAATATGCTGCAGCACCTATCATCGCTGCGTTATCGGTGCACAGAATCGGCGAAGGATGATAAAATTTCACCCCTTCTTCACGGCACATCTGTTCCATAGCCGCACGGATTACTCCGTTGGATGCAACTCCGCCGGCAATTGCAAAACTGTCCATATGATATTCGCGGATTGCATGCCGCGCATGATCCACCAGCACATCCGTCACCGACTGCTGGAATGATGCTGCAACATCCGCCTGATTAATTGGAAGATTTTTCATCCTGCATCCGTTCAGATAATTCAGCACCGCAGACTTTAATCCACTGAAACTGAAATCATATACCCCATCTGCAATCTTTGCCCGCGGAAAGGAAATTGCCTTCGGATCTCCTTCATGGGAAACTTTTTCAATTTTTGGTCCTCCCGGATATCCCAGCCCGATTGCGCGTGCCACTTTATCAAATGCTTCTCCTGCCGCATCATCCCTGGTCCGTCCGAGGATTTCATACGTTCCGTAATCCGTCACTTTCACAAGGTGCGTATGCCCTCCAGAGACCACAAGACATAAAAACGGTGGTTTCAGATCAGGATTTTCAATATAATTTGCGCTGATATGTCCTTCTATATGATGTACCCCTACCAGCGGAATGTTCGCAGCATAGCTGATCGCCTTAGCCTCTGCCACGCCAACCAGCAGTGCACCAACCAACCCCGGCCCGTAAGTCACACCAATCGCATCCATATCCTGTAATGTCATATCTGCATCCGAAAGTGCCTGTGCGATTACCTGATTGATCTTTTCAATATGCTTTCTCGATGCGATCTCCGGTACAACCCCTCCATATAATGTATGGAGAGCAATCTGTGAAGAAATTACATTCGAACGCATATCCCGGCCATTCACCACAACTGCCGCAGCGGTTTCATCACAAGAGCTTTCAATCGCAAGTATTTTTATAGTCTGTTCTGTGTCACTCATTTTTATTCTTCCTCTGTCGAATTCCCCTTGATTTTATAAAATGTACGGATTTTCCAGTCTCCGTTATCGTCTTTTCTAAGCACATACATCTGGTAGGTTTTATCAAACTTTTTATTTTCTTCCGTAAAATAAGAAGCTGTGACATATGCCAGTTTATCCCCGTTGCTGTCATCCGTCAGGTATTTTACATCATCGCTGTCACATACATTGGTCTGACGGATCTTAAAGGAACGGTTCTTGTAATCCGCAATGCTTGTCTCCACCGACTTCTTGTAATCATCCTTGGAATTGTTATCGGCAAGATCCTGATCAAAAAGCATACGCGCCTGATCAATCAGCTTGTCGAACTCATCATCCGTATAATTTCCGGAATAATAACTGGTAATGATCTGGTTATACAGTTTAATCACTGCGCGCGGAGTTTTCGGATAATCATCCGTCAGATTTTTTTCATTGATTCTCTGAACCACCGTCAGATTTTCTTTCGATGCCTGTGAACCATCGCTGTTTTTCATGAAATAAAATCCCACGCACAATAAAACAACACATACTGCTGCTACAACGGTAATCCCAACTTTCTTCATACGCCTATTCCTCCTCAAATGTTAATTCCACACTCTTTCCATCTTTGCCAAGGTATGCATTTGCGAAAATATCCCGCACCTGTGGCATATAATCCTCCGCCCTTACCAGAGACGGAGAAAAATGGGTCAGCCACAGTTCTTTAACTTCTGCACGCTTCGCCATATCTGCGGCCTCATAAAACGTCATATGTTTGTACTGTTTTGCCTTATTTAACTTTTCTTTTTCTGCATACATGCCTTCACAGATAAATAAATCCGATTCTTTTGCAGCGTTTACAATGGTATCCAGCGGACGGCTGTCTGTACAATACGTCACTTTCAGACCTTTTCTTGCCGGTCCGAGTACCATCTGCGGCTCATAGATCACACCGTCCTGCTCGATGGTCTCCCCTTTCTGCAGGCGGCTCCATAATTTCATCGGAACATTCTGTTCTCTGGCACGCTCCACCGAAAAACGTCCCGCACGATGGATTTCCACCGAATATCCGTAACAAATGACATTGTGCTTTACACGGAACGCATGAATGTCATATCCCTGGATAGAAAAAGATTCTTCCGGCTGTGTCAGTTCTATACAATTGATCTCAAACGGAAGTTCCGGTGCAATTGTCCGCAGTGCCGTCACGACACGTGTGAGTCCTTTTGGCCCGATGATCGTAAGCGGTTCTGTTCTCTCCGCATTTCCCATCGTCAGAAGAAGCCCCGGAAGACCGCTGATATGATCCGCGTGAAAATGTGTCACGCAGAGAATATCGATCGGTTTAAAGCTAAGTCCCGCCTCTTTGATTGCAATCTGGGTTCCCTCACCGCAATCGATCAGCAAACTGCTCCCATTATATCTGAGCATAAGTGATGTCAGCCACCGGTACGGCAGCGGCATCATTCCTGCAGTTCCTAACAAACATACATCTAACATAATCGTTTCCACTCCATAATATCTGCATCCTCTCTGGGAAACTGATAAAAATTTTTTCGCACTCCAATTTTTTCAAATCCACATGTCCGGTATAAGTGTATCGCCGACTCATTTCCGGAACGTACTTCAAGTACGATCCGGTCAATTCCATGTTTTTCGGCCCATTGCTGCATCCTAAGAAGAAGCTCTCTTCCACAGCCTTTTTCACGCATTTTCCGTGTCACTGCCACATTGGTAATCTCTCCCTCCGGCGGCATCCGGTACATGCCAATATAACCTGCGATCTGAGGATCTTCCGCCACGAAAAATATGGCATCTTTCATTCCATCCAGGAATCCCTGTTCACTCCATGGCTGGGAAAAACATTCTTTTTCAATTTGTGCAACAGCCGGAATGTCTTCCGCGGTCATCTGCCGTATTCTCATATGCGAAAATCCCTTGCCTTTTCCTGGCGTTCTCTTTCCGCCTGCGACAGGCGCAGATAATCCGGCTTGTGTGCAGCTGCATCCTCAGCCTTTCCCTGACGGTATAAAATGCCGCCGAGTACCGCAACACATGCCGCACGCTGCTTATTGCAATGTGCAGGTGCAAACAGGTATGGTACCTGTAAATTTTCTTTCAGGTAATCGGCAAAAACCGGCACACCATCGCCCAAAAATACGGTTTTCTTTCCACTTTCATTGATCTTTGCGGTAATTTCATCGATTCCTACCGCACACTGCGGAAGAAGTGTCTGCATCTGCCCATCGGAGAAAGTATATAGTCCGGTATAGGCCTGCTGCCGGCGCGCATCCATAAGCGGACATACCTGATCCTCACATCCCCACAGATTATATGCCAGGGCATCCACCGTCGGCACGGAAACAATCTGTTTGTTCAGGGCAAGAGCGAGTCCCTTGGCCGTCGCAGAGCCGATCCTGAGTCCCGTAAAAGATCCAGGTCCTGCGGACACTGCAATCACATCAATCGTATTCAGATCAAGTTCTATCATTTTTGCGACTTCATCCAACATTGGAAGAAGTGTCTGTGAATGTGTTTTTTTATAGTTAATTGTATATTCTCCCAGCAGATTGTCGTCTTCTGTGACCGCAACCCCTGCCACCAGTCCTGAGCTGTCCAACGCTAGTATTTTCATATTCTGTCCTCTATCTGTCTAAAATTGTTATTTTTCTGTAGTCGAAACCTTTTTCCAGATCTTTTTCAATGGTGATCTCCCGGTAATGATCCGGCAATATCTCTTCAATCAGATTGGCCCACTCGATCATCGTCAGACCCTCACCGTAAAAATAGTCCTCATATCCGATCTCATCCATCTCTTCGATATCCCCGATACGGTAGACATCAAAATGATAGAACGGCATCCGCCCCTCTTCATATACCTGGACAATGGTAAATGTCGGGCTGCAGATCGGTTCTTCAATTCCAAGTCCCTGTGCGATTCCCTGTGTAAAAACCGTCTTGCCGACTCCCAGGTCTCCGACAAGTGTATATACCTCCCCAGGCTGTGCCTCTCTTCCGAATTTTCTTCCGAGCTCTAAAGTTTCCTCTGGGGAAAAAGTTTCAAATTCCATAACTTTTTTATCCTGCATACTGCCTCTACGCCTTCATTCTGAGTTTATATTTTTCCAGTTTCTGTTCTGCAAGTGTCCGGAACGCTGCATACTGATCCCCCATCTGCTCCATAGGAATAATATATGCGCTTTTCCGATTGCTGTAGATTAAAATCTGTTTTGCATTCGCTACAATCTTATAAATTGCCTGCCACTCCATATCCCCAGTTTCTTTTCCCTGGGATACATGAATATTTTTCTCTGTAATTTCATAATGCAGTGTGCCGGCAAGTACCTTGTTTGTCTTCAGGGTCTCCTTTGCTCGAAACCACAGTGTAACCGGGATATAAAGAAGAAACAAAAATCCTACTGCAATATAGAGCAGGGTGTAAGATGTTTTTCCATTCTGAAAACTGATTCCAGCCATAACAAATCCAAGAATTCCAAGCGCAATGGAACTCCATCCCTGAAACCCGGTATACGTCTGGTACATATTAAACCGATACAGGTCTTTGGGTGATAATGTAACATCAAATGACGCTTTCATGCCTTCTTCTCCTATCCAAAATAAATGATAAGGCTTTCTGCGTATCACACAGAAAACCATTACGTTGTATCATATTATAACAATTTTCCAAACAAAAGAAAAGAGAAAAAAAAGGAGCACCCCACGGGTGCTCCCAAAACCATTTAGTATTCACTTAAACGTCCTTTTAAAACTGGAGATAACGGTTTGTAAATCAGCATACAGATGACAACTGCAATCAGTCCTTTTACAATTGTAAATGGAAGATTAAAGCAGATCAGGCACTGCAGTACACTTTTCATGGATGGTGCAATTGCCTGATACATCTGCAGGATGGCTTCCTCTGCCATACCAGCCTTGTAATATACCGGGTAAACCACAAAATAATTGGAAAACACACTGACTATTCCCATAACCAATGCTGCAACCAGACCACTGACTACCGCACTCTTTTTGGTCTTTTTATGTTTGTAGATATTACCTGCAATTGCCACAAACACGGCTCCAAGAATAAAATTGGAAAGTTCTCCAACAAACATACTGTTTGAAAATGCCAGATGGAGAACGTTCTTGATCAGACAGATCAATACCCCACACACTGGTCCGAGCGCAAAGCTTCCAAGTAGTGCCGGCAGATCCGAAAAATCAAATTTGATAAATGATGGCATGATCGGAATGGCAATCTCCAGATACATAAGCACGAACGCTACGGCAGAAAGCATCGCTGTAACCGTAATATAGCGTACTTTTGTATTCATGCCTCCCTGCTTTACTGCTGTCTTTGTCTGTTCACTCATAATAACTCTCCTTTCAGAATCAACGGAATTCCAGAGGAGTGTTGCCTGCATATATTATTCAAAAAAATAAATCCCCGATAGACTTCTCTATCGGGGTTTACTTCATACAGTCAACAGTGCAAACATGGATTTGCACTTTTTCTTCTCTCATCCAGACTATACTGTCGGTACCGGAATCTCACCGGTTCGGCTGCAAAAAGCAGTTCACGGACTATACCGTCGGTCGGGAATATGCGTCATCCGCAGCACCCTGCCCCGAAGAATTCCTTCTTTATTTTTCATCGTTATTATATTCACATTGTCCGAAAATGTCAACACCATCTGGACTTTTTCCCATTCATTTGCTAACATAATTTCCATGAAGATTTCAAATATATTACGCACCGACAAAACTTTAGATTTTTCTTTTTATATCATCGGCTGGGTATGTCTTATTCTCGCACTCGTGCTCGGACTTGCATGGAAAAACGGTTATTTCCTGTGGATATTCCCTCCGGATGGCTGTGTCCTGCACAATCTGACCGGGTACTACTGTCCCGGGTGCGGCGGCACACGCGCAATTCATGCCCTGCTGCACGGACATATTATGCGCTCTTTCTTTTACCATCCGATTGTTGTGTATACCGCTGTCTTTTTCGGCTGGTTTATGCTGTCCCAGACCATAGAAAAAGCATCCCGCGGACGTTTTGCCATCGGGATGCATTATCGTGATATTTATCTGTGGATCGCGCTTGCCATTGTACTGCTCAACTGGCTGGTCAAAAATCTCGTCCTGGCCGTCTTTGGCATTGCACTTCTTGGATAAACATTCTATTTCTGATTTTTCAGTTCCTGCTCCAGCTCATGCGGACGCAGATCTACACCGCGAGATGCATCTCCTTCCGGGTCTTTTCCAAATGCATAATCATTTCCCGGCAGAATCGCATTGAGCACGATTCCGGCAATCGCTGCGATGGCAAGGGATGTCAGGGTAATGGAAGTGCTTCCGATCGTAAAGGTCAGTCCATCTGAGAATCCGAGACCGGAAACTAAGATCACACCTGCAATAATGAGGTTTCTGGACTTGGTGAAATCCACATGGTTTTCAACCACATTTCTTACACCGATAGCAGAAATCATACCGTAAAGAATAAAGCTGACACCGCCAATAATGGATGCCGGCATCGAAGCAATAATCTCTGCTACTTTCGGGATAAAACTTAAAACGATCGCATAACATGCCGCAAGACGGACAACCTTCGGATCATGTACACGGGACAACTCCAGAACGCCTGTGTTCTCTCCATAGGTTGTATTTGCCGGTCCTCCGATCATTGCAGAAATGGAAGTTGCAATTCCATCACCGATCAGGGTACGATGCAATCCCGGGTCCTCAATAAAGTTCTGTCCTACCGTTGCAGAAATCGCGGAAATATCTCCGATATGCTCCATCATGGTCGCAATGGCGATCGGTGCCATGATAAGAATCGCTGTAAGATTAAATTTTGGCAGGATAAACGGTGGAAGTCCGACAACAGCCGCCGAGGAAACGCCGGAAAAATTTAAAATAACAGATCCATCCGGATTCGTAAAACCAAGTCCCTGCAGAACCAGTGCGAACACATACGAAATCACTACACCGAGAAGAATCGGAATAATCTTGAACATTCCTTTTCCCCAGATATTGAAAATAATGATGACCGCCAGTGCCACAATTGCAATGAGCCAGTTTGTGGATGCATTGCTGACCGCAGACGGTGCAAGGCTCAGTCCGATACAGATAATGATCGGGCCGGTTACCACCGGTGGAAGGAAACGCATCACACGTTTTACTCCAACGCACCGGATGATCAGTGCAAGGATCAGATACAACAATCCTGCCACAACAATTCCGCCACACGCATACTGCAGTTTTTCTTTATCTGCCATATTGGCAAATATCCCGGTATCCAATGCCGCAACGCTGGAAAAGCCTCCCAGAAAAGCAAATGAAGATCCCAGAAAAGCAGGAACCTTAAATTTGGTACACAGATGGAAAAACAAGGTACCGAATCCTGCACAGAACAATGTCACCTGTACGGACAATACCTGTGAGGTACTCTGAAAATAGCTGTTTACCAGAATCGGTACAAGAATTGTCGCTCCGAACATAGCGAACATATGCTGCAGACCAAGCAGCAGCATTTTCGGCGTGCCCAAAACCCTGGCATCTCTTATAATGTCTTTTTGTTGGTTCATTATGAAAAACTCCTCCTAATAATAGTATATTCTAATATCCGGCAATCAGCCGGAGCATTAGCTTATGTTTGATGGGATCTCCCCGACCACATCCAGATAAAAAATAACCAGTGTCTGTGACTGGTATGGATATACCCAGAGTGACCCGATGCCTAAAGACAGCAGACACAGTATCTGCAATCCGATAAAGCTCAGATAAATATAAAATAATCTTCCTTTATTTCCCTTCATGATCTGACGGCTGATCTTTAATGATTCGCGTGCCTTCATCTGCGGATGGTCCAAAAGCAGATACAATGCCAGTGCATACCACATCTGCACGAAAACTGCCAGAATCGTGCTCACAATACCAAGTATCACCAGTACTGCAATCGCCGCAGGCGACTTGTCCAGGACAAAAAATAACACAGCACCTGTGATCACAGGAATACAGCTGATCAGCGTTGCAATAATCAAAAGCAGTCCTGCAATGATATAACGGTCCGGGTGATTTTTAAACCCGTAAAATACCATGCCAAGTGTCATTTCTTTTTTCCGTGCAAGTGACAGATGAAGCTGAAGGATTCCGACAGACAATACCATGCTTAAAAGTGTGATCAGAAATTCCGCCACATAAAACATGATCGTCACCGGAAGCGGCTGTGCATCTTTCTGCAACATGGAAAATGGGAGTTCTACCGCCAAAGGAATCAGTGTGGCGGCAAGAAATGCTCCCATTGGTATTTTATAATTTCCATTTAAATTGTCTCTTGCGATTCGTTTTAATTCTTTGCAAGGTAGGTTCATTTGTTTATACTCCGTTTCTGTAACTGATTGCTTTTCTCATTATAGCATGGCTATGCAGATGCAACAATCTTTTTATTTTGCCATAAACTGCTTCATCAGTTCATTATAATCCATGCCCTGCATATCAGAATAGGCCTTTAAAAATCCATCGATACTTCCATACTGATGGATGGCATACCCCAGAACCGATGCGTACAGTCCGATAGCCGCAACCAATGCCATAATCCCCAGAATCATTCCGATCTGTGCTTTCGAAGTATAAGACATCATGCCTCCGCGGGAAAGTGTTGCAAAAATAACCGCCAGAGCCCCACACGGCACAGCAAGATACAGACAGGTGCAGCTTAGTAATGCAATTGATCCAAGTATCAGGGAAGCTGCCTCCATGCGTGCAGATCTCCGGCTGCGATACGGCTGATTCGGATTTGGTTGATAAGATGATCCATACATATCCATAATACGTTTTCCTTTCTTTTTAGGATTGCTTTTATTGTAACATTTCATATATAATAGGGAAAGTATTATTTGACAGGAAAGGACTATTAAGGGGAAAATTTATGGATATTAATACAAAAATTGCGGAAGAACTCGGCATTCGAAAAGAACAGGCCTCCGCTGCCGTAAAACTGATCGACGAAGGATGCACCATTCCTTTTATTGCCCGGTACCGGAAAGAAGCTACCGGAGCATTGAGTGATGAAATTTTACGAAATCTCTATGACCGTCTGGTGTATCTGCGAAATCTGGAGGACAAAAAACAGACCGTACTGGCCTCCATTGAAGACCAGGGAAAACTGACGGAGGAACTGCGTGCACAGATTCTCGCGGCCGAAACACAGGTTGCAGTGGATGATCTGTACCGCCCGTACCGTCCGAAGCGCCGTACCCGTGCAACCATTGCAAAAGAAAAAGGCTTAGAACCACTCGCCAACCTGATCCTTCTTCAGAAAATGACAGTTTCTCCTCTGGAAGAAGCAAAAAACTATGTCAATCCGGAAAAAGAAGTGGCTACCCCGGAAGAGGCGTTAAACGGAGCAAAAGATATCCTTGCGGAAGGCATCTCAGACAACGCGGATTTCCGCACCCATATCCGTGAACTTACCATGAAACACGGTCAGCTTTTATCTGCTGCCAAAGACCCGGACGCCGAATCGGTCTATGAAATGTATTATGATTTCAATGAAGGACTCTCCAAACTGGCAGGACACCGCATTCTTGCCATCAACCGCGGAGAAAAAGAGAAATTTCTCACAGTAAAAATTGAAGCTCCGACCGATCGTATCCTTTCCTATCTTGACCGGAAAATAATTACGAATCCTCAGGCTTTCACCGCACCGGTGCTGCATGAGGCACTGGAAGACGCTTACAACCGACTGATTGCACCTGCCATTGAGCGCGAAATCCGAAACGATCTGTTTGAAAAAGCCGAAGACGGTGCCATCCGTGTATTCGGCAAAAACTTAGAACAGCTTCTGATGCAGCCTCCAATCGCCGGTCAGGTTGTGCTCGGCTGGGACCCGGCATTCCGTACCGGATGCAAGCTCGCTGTGGTGGATCCGACCGGAAAAGTACTTGATACTACCGTGATCTATCCGACTGCCCCGCAAAACCGCGTGGACGAAGCCAAAGCGGTACTGAAAAAACTGATTTCCAAATACCATATTACGTTAATCTCCCTTGGAAACGGTACTGCTTCCCGCGAATCCGAGCAGATCATCGTACAGCTTCTCAAAGAGATTCCGGAACCGGTACAATACATCATCGTAAACGAAGCCGGTGCCTCCGTATACTCTGCCAGCAAGCTGGCGACCGAAGAGTTTCCGCAGTTTGATGTCGGACAGCGAAGTGCCGCATCCATGGCGCGCCGCCTGCAGGACCCACTCGCAGAGCTGGTAAAAATCGACCCGAAATCCATTGGTGTCGGACAGTACCAGCATGACATGAACCAGAAGAAACTGACCGAAGCGCTGGATCATGTCGTGGAAGACTGCGTAAACCGTGTCGGTGTGGACTTAAATACCGCTTCTGCTTCCCTGCTGGAATATGTCTCCGGTGTGAGCAAAGCCATTGCCAAAAATATTGTGGTCTACCGCGAAGAAAACGGAAAATTTGCCTCCCGTTCCCAGCTTCTGAAAGTGGCCAAGCTTGGACCGAAAGCCTATGAACAGTGTGCCGGCTTCATGCGCATCAGTGACGGAAAAAACCCTCTGGATGCCACCGGTGTACACCCGGAATCCTACGCAGCCACGAAACAGCTGCTGGAAACACTCGGCTATACGCTTTCGGATGTGACAGACCGCAATGTTGCCGGGATCTCGAAAAAAGTCCGGGATTACAAAAAGCTTGCACAGGATCTGGAAATCGGCGAACTGACTCTCCGGGATATCGTAAAGGAACTGGAAACGCCTGCCCGTGATCCGCGTGAGGATATGCCAAAACCAATCCTGCGCAGTGACGTGCTCGAGATCAAAGATCTGACTCCGGGCATGGTATTGAAGGGAACCGTGCGAAATGTCATTGATTTCGGTGCCTTTGTTGATATCGGAGTCCATCAGGATGGTCTGGTACATATCTCGCAGATGTGTGACCGCTTTATCAAGCATCCGCTGGAAGTCGTCAGCGTCGGGGATATCGTGGAAGTGAAAGTTCTGAGTGTGGATGTGAAAAAGCAACGGATTCAGCTTACAATGAAGATCTAACGTTCTTGTTCCGTGTAAAAATCTGTCCACGGAATCAAATGGGACATATAGAAGAAAAAACAGGACATAATATACTACTTTTTTCTCATATGTCCCATTTCTCATACTTCATATCCCCAAAGTATAAATATTCTTCTTTCACCCACTGATGCGTCTTTTCCATTTTTTATCGGGAATCAGGAAAAATCATATTACACTTCACCTGTCAAGCATTCTATTTTATAAAACATTTGACTTCTATATGGAAATACGTTATTCTAATTTCAATAAACACATATAATTCCAAATCTGATGGGTTGTTCGCCCGTTTATCCACTGGAATTTTAATTGAATACAGGATCAAAAACGACTCTGTTTTCCCGTTTTTTTCGGTTGTAAAACTATGTTGTTTTGATATATACTAAAGGAAAGGCAGGATACTACATGGGGAACACTGACATTGTGACAGTTCCGCTGTCAGATGCCAACGAGAAAAACACTACAGAACACAGCACTATTTTTGATGATGTATTCCGGACGATCGCACAGAAAATGCCGCAGCTTCTTATTCCGCTGATTAACGAAGTTTTCCACACTTCCTACAGCGAGGAGGATCATTTTGAACAGTTGCGGAACGAACATTATGAAAAATTTGGAACTGTGGTCACGGATTCCATTATCCGGATCGGCAACCATATTTATCATCTGGAGTGCCAGTCCTCAAAAGACAAAACGATGGTCATACGCATGTTTGAATATGATATTTCAATTGCTATTGAGCACGCTTCTTTTGAATCAAATGATATCTGGGAAATTGAATTTCCGCAGTCATGTGTACTTTATATCCGCAATCACCGTTCACTTCCGGATTTTCACGAAGCGATTGTGAAGTTTGCGGACGGACAGAAGGTACGTTACCGCATTCCGATCATACAGGCAAAGAAATACACCGTTGACCGGATTTTTGAAAAACGGCTGCTGATTCTGCTTCCATATCATATCTTACGATATGAGCATTTTTTGAAGCATAACGGAACGGATTCGAAGAATGTGCAGCATCTGCTGGACGATTTCCGGGAGATTAACCGAAAGCTGGAGGAAACATCTGAGAAGGAACAAAAGTCACATCTTTATATGGATATGATCGTTTTGATTGAGGAGATTGCGGATTATATTATTCCGGAGGATAATGAGATCAGGAAAGGATTGGGTGAAATTATGGGTGGTAAGATTTTGAAATTACGCTCTGAAGAGTTGTTAGAGCAGGGAAGAATTGATGCAATTCAAAATATGATCGATCTTGGTCTGACCAAAGAACAGATTTTAAAGAAATATTCTTTGGAAGAATATGAAAAAGCATTGAATTCTATGTCGGTAAAAGTATGACGTAATCCATCTATAACTATATCTTCTAATATCTATGCTATGAGATGTATTCTAATTATATCTCATAGCATTCATGAAAGAACATTCGTTCAAATTATCATTATAATTACAATTTCATACGTTTGATCATAACTGCTTTTGTTTCTTACACTTTCCATATTGTAAAAACAGATGCTTATGATATATACTAAAGGAAAGGCAGGATACTACATGGGGAACACTGACATTGTGGCAGCTCCGCTGTCAGATGCCAACGAGAAAAACACTACAGAACACAGCACTATTTTTGATGATGTATTCCGGACGATCGCACAGAAAATGCCGCAGCTTCTTATTCCGCTGATTAACGAAGTTTTCCACACTTCCTACAGCGAGGAGGATCATTTTGAACAGTTGCGGAACGAACATTATGAAAAATTTGGAACTGTGGTCACGGATTCCATTATCCGGATCGGCAGCCATATCTATCATCTGGAGTGCCAGTCCACCCGGGATGAGACGATGGTTATCCGTATGTTTGAGTATGATATCTCGATTGCGCTTGAACATGCTTCTTTTGCAGAACATGCGGTCTGGGAGATTGAATTCCCGCAGTCATGCGTGCTCTACATCCGCAATCACCGTTCACTTCCGGATTTTCACGAAGCGATTGTGAAGTTTGCGGACGGACAGAAAGTACGCTACCGCGTTCCGGTCATACAGGCAAAGAAATACACCGTTGACCGGATTTTTGAAAAACGGCTGCTGATTCTGCTTCCATATCATATCTTACGATATGAGCATTTTTTGAAGCATAACGGAACGGATTCGAAGAATGTGCAGCATCTGCTGGACGATTTCCGGGAGATTAACCGAAAGCTGGAGGAAACATCTGAGAAGGAACAAAAGTCACATCTTTATATGGATATGATCGTTTTGATTGAGGAGATTGCGGATTATATTATTCCGGAGGATAATGAGATCAGGAAAGGATTGGGTGAGATTATGGGTGGTAAAATTTTAAAGTTACGGTCGGAGGAACTGTTGGAGCTTGGAGAAGCTCGAGGGGAAGCCAGGGGGGAAGCCAGAGGCAGGCTTACCGGACTACATGAAGCCAAAATTGATGCAATTCAAAATATGATTGATCTTGGTTTAACCAGAGAACAGATTTTAAGAAAATATTCTCCAGAGGAATATGAAGAGGCGATAAATTCTATGTCGGTAAAAGCATGACATAATCCGTCTATAACTGTATTTTTCTTATTTCTATGCTATGAGATGTATTCTAATTATATCTCATAGCATTCATGAAAGAACATTCGTTCAAATTATCATTATAATTACAATTTCATACGTTTGATCATAACTGCTTCTGTTTCTTACACTTTCCATATTGTAAAAACAGATGCTTATGATATATACTAAAGGAAAGGCAGGACATTACATGGGGAACACTGACATTTCGGTAAACACGTTACCAGATGCCAACACAGAAAACACGACAGAACACAGCACCATTTTTGATGATGTGTTCCGGACAATTGCACAAAAGATGCCACAGCTTCTTATTCCGCTGATCAATGAAGTTTTCCACACTTCCTACAGTGAGGAGGAACCCTTTGAACAGCTGCGGAATGAACATTATGAAAAATTCGGAACCGTGGTCACGGACTCCATTATCCGGATCGGCAGCCACATTTATCATCTGGAGTGCCAGTCCACCAAAGATGAAACGATGGTCATCCGTATGTTTGAGTACGATATTTCCATTGCGCTTGAGCATGCTTCTTTTGCGAAGCATGCGGTCTGGGAAATTGAATTTCCGCAGTCGTGCGTACTTTACATCCGCAATCACCGTTCACTTGCGGATTTTCACGTAGCGATTGTGAAGTTTGCGGACGGTCAGAAAATTCGTTACCGCGTTCCGATCATACAGGCAAAGAAATACACGGTCGATCGGATTTTTGAAAAACGGCTGCTGATTCTGCTTCCATATCATATCTTACGGTATGAACACTTTTTGAAGCATAACGGAACGGATTTAAAGAAAGTGCAGCATCTGCTCGACGATTTCCGGGAGATCAACCGAAAGCTGGAGGAAACATCTGAGAAGGAACAAAAGTCACATCTTTATATGGATATGATTGTTCTGATTGAGGAGATTGCGGATTATATTATTCCGGAGGATAATGAGATCAGGAAAGGATTGGGTGAGATTATGGGTGGTAAAATTTTAAAGTTACGGTCGGAGGAACTGTTGGAGCTTGGAGAAGCTCGAGGGGAAGCCAGGGGGGAAGCCAGAGGCAGGCTTACCGGACTACATGAAGCCAAAATTGATGCAATTCAAAATATGATTGATCTTGGTTTAACCAGAGAACAGATTTTAAGAAAATATTCTCCAGAGGAATATGAAGAGGCGATAAATTCTATGTCGGTAAAAGCATGACATAATCCGTCTATAACTGTATTTTTCTTATTTCTATGCTATGAGATGTATTCTAATTATATCTCATAGCATTCATGAAAGAACATTCGTTCAAATTATCATTATAATT